>Ga0307513_10000960_pt1 | contig 41779 bp, 23 predicted proteins | sample 15_EM_MG_FD_202174 | JGI IMG/M metagenome (GOLD analysis project Ga0307513, IMG submission 202174) | Populus trichocarpa ectomycorrhiza microbial communities from riparian zone in the Pacific Northwest, United States - 15_EM | ecosystem: Host-associated > Plants > Roots > Unclassified | place...
GCCTTAAAAATCAAGACGAGTTGGTTGCACTGCCAACGCCAACATTAATTATATTAATGTTGGAGTTATAATTTGAGTGTTTTTATTTCTGTCTTTAAAAAATGTTTTTAATAATTTTTTATTTTTTTAAATACAAATTAATTCCTGTGTTTTTTCCAAAACAAACAATTAGTCAATAATTAATCAATACTTTGATCGCCTTGAATCCCTTACATACCACACCAACTTCTCATAGCTTTTAAATACTAAAAATACTGTATCACTTTTAAAAAAATAAAAAGCACCGAGTGTGTTTAATAATGTGTTTTTTAAAAGTATTTTTTAATTAAAAATATATTAAAATAATTTTTTTTATTTTTAGAGTTTGCCCCATAATTATTTTTGGTTTCTTCTCATCTGCATGCAAGCACACCATGCTCCAAAACCACTGAATCCCCACCTCTCTAAACATAACACGTAAGTATACTGATCAAACAACCCACATTAATTAAAAAAATTATATATATCGCAAACCCAAACTCTCGATAAAATCCATAATCACACTTTCAATAATCCCTTCCTTCCCTCGCTCACTCACTTCACACTCCTCCCCTCGGACAAACCCAACACACACCCCCACCCCCCCCAACAGACCAAAGAAAAATAAAAAAATGGTGCAGCACCCAGTGGCAGAAGCCAACGATCAAAGCCCATTCGGGACCCTTTCCCCCTCTGAATTCTACGCCAAACACCAAGTCACCCACAATTCCGAATACATCACTAACTCCCGGGGTCTCAAGCTCTTCACTCAATGGTGGACCCCACTTCCCCCGACGAAAACTATTGGCTGCGTAGCCGTTGTCCATGGCTTCACCGGTGAATCCAGCTGGTTCGTCCAATTAACTTCAATTCTCTTTGCTAAACATGGGTTCGTTGTTTGCGCTATTGATCACCAAGGCCATGGCTTCTCTGATGGGCTTGACAACTTGATATATCACATCCCAGATATCAACCCAGTTGTGGAAGATTGCATGCGGTATTTTAAGACTTTTCGCGAGACTCGCGCGCCCAATTTGCCGGCTTTTCTGTACTCGGAATCCCTGGGTGGGGCGATAGCTTTGTACATTACGCTCCGTCAGAGAGGCGCGTGGGATGGGTTGATTTTGAATGGGGCTATGTGCGGAATTAGTGCCAAGTTCAAGCCACCGTGGCCGTTGGAGCACTTGCTTTTCGTAGTCGCGGCGGTGGTACCCACTTGGAGCGTGATTCCCACTCGTGGGTCGATTCCTGAGTTGTCGTTCAAGGAAGAGTGGAAGCGGAAGTTGGGGTGTGCGAGCCCGAGGAGGGTGACAATGAGACCACGCGCGGCTACGGCATACGAGCTTATGAGAGTGTGTAAGGAACTTCAAGGGAGGTTTGAGGAGGTGGATGTGCCTTTGTTGGTTGTGCATGGTGGTGACGACGTGGTGTGCGACCCTGCGAGCGCCAAGGAGTTGTATGAACGCGCTGCGAGTGCTGATAAGACATTGAAGATGTATTCTGGGATGTGGCATCAGTTGATCGGTGAGCCCGAGGAGAATGTGAATTTGGTGTTTGGGGATATGGTCGAGTGGCTCCAAAACCGTGCTGAACGCTATAAGAAGGATGGGGATGTGGCTCGCGCTGCTGCGAGTGATGGTCGCGCGTGATATCTTCCTTGTTACTGGTAGGAAAACCTTCTTTCAGATAATTTAATGTGTTAATATTTTAGCCGGTGCAGTCATGGATCATAACATGTACCAGCCAACGGGCAACCTGTGATTTTTTTTTTTTAGTATTCGTGAGAATCTGTACCAGTTAGGTGCACTTGAACTAATCTCTGAAATTATAAAGATAATGACCAGTAAACCTGTGACCCGTGGATTATGGCACTGGGCAACCTGTTTTTTTTTTTTTTTTTTTTTTGATTCACGTGGGGTGTCCGGGCCAGCGTACGCGCACCACGACTATTCCCCACGGCCCACTGGACATCCTGCAAGCTCAGGAGCAGGTAAGGCACCGCGGGGGTGACAGGCGTACACATAGAGGGTCGAACCCGGGAGGGGGGCGGAACAAGTCCACGATGGACCACAGCAGTTAAACCCTCATGTGCTGGGTACACATGAGGGCTCGAACCAGGGCACTCAGGCATTGCAAAGCCTGCCAAAGCCACTGAGCTACAAGCCACCTGTGTGCAACCTGTGATTTTTAATATGGCAGGTGACGGAATTAATAAAGGAATGGGACGTTGCTCTAAAATTTGTATTTTCTTGTGATTTTTAAACTTTCTTTTTATTATTATTTATGGTTGTAGACTGAATTTGGGAATTAATTTGAAAAAGAGAAATCTTATTGAATCGGTTTTTTTATTAATAATAATTTTTTTTATTAATGTTGACTCGAGTTTAAAATAAGTTTGACTAATAACTACATCTATTCTGTGATTTACTTTTGCAATTAGAATATACTTAGATCATTGCTTTGTTAATTATTTTTTTAATATAAAAGATGTTTAGGTATTACTAATGTGTTTTCTAGTAAAGAAAATAAATTATATAAAAGTTGATCTAATGTAATTTAGTTAATCTGATAGTAAAATCATTAAAAACATAGTTTAATTAAAAATAATCAGAAAAAATATTGAGATAAAAATATATTGGATTAATTTGTCAAATTCTTAGCTCAAATCATAAGTCTAAAATAACTTTATAAAAAACAAATCAAAATCAAATATGAAAGTCAATTCTCAATTAAACCGATATTGGAGGAATAAATTGAAAAAAATAAATTTAATAGAAAAGAGAGACCAGAAAACAAACAACTCAAGTCAACTCAGGTTAACCTATTAAAATTGCAATTCAGGTATTGCGACTGTAATAACTCTATAGAAAGCAGAATAAAACAAATTATGATGTTAAAATCTCAATCAATCTAATGTTGAATGATGAAATTAATTGATGGGTTTTCTGTAGCTTCTCTTTGTCCATGTGGAAACTGGATATAACTCTATGAAAAGTCGCATAACTTGGTTTCGAATTAAAACATTCCACTTCATGCATTAGACATGGAAAACAAAGGGAAAAATGTTTGATCTATCAAGAAGAAGACAATCCAGTTACATTACTCTCAAGTCGCTGTGAAAATTCAGTTCATGTAAAGTCATGATGCTCAAGCCTTTTGGACTGTCTGAAGGTTCTCCAAGAGTGAGCACTCCCTAGACCACTCCTCTGGTATCTCTGAAAACAGAAAGGGAAAAGGGGAAAAAACGGAAAGCATTTGTTTCATCTCTTCTAAGTTCCTTCTGTGTATCTAATGAGTTTTACTGGACTAAAAGTTCATCAAAATATTCTAAGGATTTCTGGGAATGATTCGTGCTTATATATGCAGGTTTGTAGCTTACATGGCTAAGGGTGATTTCAGGTATATATATCAAGGTGAATTGACCTTTGGTGGTATTAAGGTGCTTGAGCTACTTTTACTGGATTTTTCTTGAGAACTTTTAGCTGAACAATTAAACAGGAATGATCATGATCATCATCATCATTCTACTCCTTGATATGTTTTTTCCTTACACTTCGGAAGATCTTTAATACAATATCTACACTATATAATGGCGCAGTCATTTGCTGAAGAATTTCTGGAAGAAAAAGCTTTCGATTCAACCAGTTCCAACTTGAAAGAAAGATCTTCGACATCCATCAGATTCTCATAAACTCTCATCATCTTTGATTCCAAATGCGTAGCCTGGTTAAAACTGAATTGTAAGCAGTAACTTGTATACATGCCATTGCTGCCATGCAAAAGAATGGTGCTCCTTCTGTGAGAATCTGTAAGAGTCTGCCTTTGCAGGCCGTTCTATGCCCTCTAATACCCCATTAATCTATTGCAAATTTGTCATCTACCATGTCTTACGTTAAGTTTTATGATCGAATTTGCCCACACTATAACCACTCAAATACTTATTACTCTATGTTTTGGCTATGTTTCCAAAGTTCGTCTTCATAAAAAATAACGATCAAACTACCAATAAATTTGTCATCAAGCATATGTTATGTCACGATTGGATAGATCAATTTAACTCAATATTGTTTTAATATTATTTTAAAAAATTAAAACAACATGGTTATAATTTTTTAAAAAAATTTAATTAAATGTTACCTAAATTTTAACTAGATTAACTAAATCAATCCCCATTTTATTTAATATAAATTCCAGCTCATATTAAGTTTTATATCAACGAAGTGGCAAGTTATCTTACATTATCGGACTATGTTTAATATAAGACGGACTATAATTAACCACTCAAATTAATGACAGTCACACCTCTAGCCCTATAGCCATTGAGATGACATACATCTGGCAATCATCTTTCTCATTAAATAATAATTTTTTTTTTAAAAAAAAAAAGTCAAAAAAATTAATGCCAAAGGCAACTAGAACCATATAAAAAACATAGGATCAGAAAGCATTGGAAAATAAGTTATTTGTGAAAAAGAAGATAATCAAATCAATTACTCTCGAGTCATCGTAGTTCATGTAAAATGCTGAAGATAATCAAATCATTCCTGCTCCCGTCAAAATATACTATAGACAACTCTCACCTCATCTTTTTTTTTTTTTTTTTTTTTTTGTGTATTTCTCATCAACAATATCAAGAGCTGCTTAAATTCTTTATTATTTTAATTTATTAATATAAAAAATAAATTTTAAAAAATAAAATAATATTATTTTAATATACTTATAAAAAAAAATGAACTTTAAAAATCAACAACTATTTTGGGTCAACGCCTTCTCGTTCCTGCTCCCGTCAATATAAGACAACTCTCCCCTTATCATTTCCTTCTGTGTGTATTTCTCATCAGCAATGTCAAGAGCTGCAAGAATCTCTCTCTTTCTCTTCACTTCAATCCTTCTTCTCTTCACCATCTTATGGTTTTCGCCTGTCTCCGATCTTCCATCATCACTTCCACTAGTTCTTTCATTCTTTAAACACCAGGAAGACACCTTCATCTTTGAAAGCAACACCCACAAGGATGTCTATTATGATGAGGGTCTTGAGAATCAAGGGACTAACTCTTGGCCAGAGAATCCAGTGTTTGATGAGAAGGATGTGGTGGTGCTCACAGAGAAGAACTTCGGTGATTTCATTGCTACAAATCCGTATGTGATGGTGGAGTTCTATGCACCATGGTGCTATTGGAGTCGTAAGTTGGCACCAGAATACTCTGCTGCTGCTACCCTACTGAAAGGTGAGGCCGTGCTTGCAAAAGTTGATGCTACAGTAGAAATGGGGCTGGGAAGGAAGTATAAAATTCAGGGGTATCCTTCTCTGCTTTTATTTGCTGGTGGAATTCAAAAGTCTAGCTATTATGGTGAAAGGACCAGGTGAGATCCATTTTTTCTTTTTCTTTTTCTTTTTTTGGTTATATTTGGAGGGTTCAAATCTACGACTTTAATTTGCAGAACCTTTGGCTTGACCTGCTATAACTATCAATGCTTTATCTGCTAGCCTTTTTGGTTCTTTAATTTCTGACAGATGTGAAAATTTGGGACGCTCTGTTTCATTTTTTTTATTACAATGTCTTCTTTTGTTTTTTTGTTTTAATTTTCATTTTATTTCATGTAGAGATGCTATTGCAACTTGGATGAGGCAGAAAAATGGCCTGGTTGTTCAAACTGTATCAACAACAGAGGAGGCTAATAGGATATTGAGGACTAATTCTGTGATCGTAATGGGATTCCTTGACACTTTAGAGGTATTTAGTCCCTGCTTGGTAATATTTTCATTTCCATCGAATGAATAATATTTTTCAATTTCTATTTTCATGATGTAATCTGTCCAACTCACTACCATACCAGTTGATAAAATTCAAGGAGCTCATAATCACTGCACTCAGATTGATCGATTCCATACGAACTTAAAATTTTTTGTACTTGATAAATATTTATGGTGGAAAAGTGCAAATATTTCTCATCTGCTCTCACAAGTTAAATCTTTCCTAAAAAAATGGCAGGGTTCAGGTACCAAGGAGCTTACTGCTGCTTCCAGACTGCATGCTGATATCAATTTCTATCAAACTGATAATGTTGATGTTGCAAGGCTGTTTCGCATTGACCCGCAAGTCAAACCTCCTGCTTTAGTCATGCTGAAATGGGAGGCTGCAAATCGTAGCCATGTTGGTTTTGGTTAGTTTCATCACTTTGCGAGTCAATAGTTCGGAGAAATTCCAAGTAATACAAGTTATTTGACCTTTAATGATCGATTCTACTCTTCTTTCTGCAGACGGTCAATTCACCGAATCAGAAATATCTGACTTTGTATCCACTAACAACTTTCAATTCACCAAATCAGAGATATCTGACTCTGTATCCACAAACAACGCTCCTTCGGTGATCACTTTTACGGTAGACGATGCTTCACGTATTTTAGGCAATCCTATGGAACAGGCAAGTCCTTAAGTCTATTTTCCTGACGATAGAACTTCATGATTAGTTAACATGTCTATTTGTTCACTCAGCTGTGGCTATTTTCAACAAAATATTCGTTGGAGCTGATATCCACATTTGAAGAGGCAGCAAAAGCTTTCAGAAACAAGGTGGTCATTTTATTTTCTATATGCTTCTGTTAAGAGCACCTGGTAATTGGATTATCTTGTTGTATTCTATAACTCAGTTCGGTGAAAGCTGCATCGGGCTTGTCTAATCTGGGATTCGTTAGGCATTACACTAACATAAAAGTTAAACAAAAAAACATGAAGGTTTTTCCTGCATAACTGGAAGATTGGATAAACTGCCATGGCTTGGTTTGTGTCAAATGTTCCAAATCTCAATTGAAGGAGTGGTCACATGACATTAAAAATCCTATCATTCATATGTTGGAAAATTAACAACAACGAATCATAAATTAAATATATCAAATAGTTAATTGTTGGTTGTGAATGTTAGGCGTAGATTATAATACAAGAATCTAAGGAAAGAAGGAAAAGAACCGAAGTGAAGTCATAGTTATTAATTCCAAGACATATGTTACTTTAAAGATAGAGGTTTTTTTCCTCTTCAAATCCACATTGATTCCAAGTTTTCTCAATTATATTTCACCAACATGATATGTCTTTGGTTCTTTGCTGAGTTTCTTGTAGCTTGTATTTGTCTATGTGGAGACTGATGGTACAAATTTGGGACTTGGAGCAAACCTTGCTTTTCAATTTGGAGTGCCTGAAGGTTCACCAAGAGTGAGTACCCTAAACCCGCACCTCTTTTTCTCGAAAACAGAAAAAGAACAGGAAAAAAATTAAAAACTATCTGTGCCATTTCTTCCAAGCTTTTTTTCCTGTAACTAATGAGTTGTGGTGTGCTAAGCCTTAATCAAAATATTTTAAAAATTCCTGGATGTGCAGGTTGTAGCTTGCATGGCTAATGGTGACAAGTATCTATATCATGGTGAAATGACGTTTGATGGTATTAAGGTACTTGAGTTACTTTTACTGGATTTTTTCTTAATAATTTTTAACTGAACAACTAAACAGGACAGGAAGGATCACCACTCTACTTAATATGTTTTTCCTGTACTCTTTGTATGATCTTTGATACATCTTCTATATTGTGGTGCAGTCATTTGCTGAGGAGTTTCTGGAAGACAATCTTTCAATCCATTCAGTTCCAACTTCAAAGTCAGCTCTTCGACTTCCGTCAGATTCTCATCAATCCAGTCCGTCTTTGTTTTCACGTGTAAACTATATATAGCTAAGACTGAATTGCAAGCAATAACTTGTATGGGATTGCCTTCAAGTAGAATGATGCTCCTCTCGTGAGAATAATCTTGCGGTGATACTAAAGGTATAATTGAATGTAATCAGTAAAAGCTGCAATTTCAGGGCACTATATGCCCTCTTGTATCGCGTTATTATTCATTTTGGAGACAAGTAAACCAGAAATGAAATTTATATATTGTGAACAGGCTGTTGAGGTATTGGTTGTATAACATTTTGGCAATTTAGGGGAGCCACAAAAGGATACCCTCCATTGAACCCCCAGTTCTAAAAATTAAAAATAATAAGAGTGAAATGAATAATAAGAATCTTTATCAAAGTTGGTCATTCTCTGCTGGAAGCAGAGTTATTAAACCTGGTTTGGTACCTTGTTAAAAAAATTTCAAATCAGCGTATGTCTTTTTAATTGACCGGGATAACACTCCCAACCTATGATCAGGCCTTGGGCCAGGTTAAATGCATGCCGGCAAATCTAAAGTTTCCATTTTAGTTTGTTTAGCTGATAAATGCAATGATCATACCTGTTTTGTTCTTCCCTATCTGTTTCCTCAACGCCAACCATTGTACTTGTTTTATTTTTCATTTTGAAACTTCCATGCAAAAACTTCCTCTTGAACAATTTTCAACTTTCTGCACATATAAATATACCCTATCATCCTCATCACTTGAACTCACGTCAGCTTTCCAGTTTTCAGTTCTCATGGCAATCCAATTGAAACTGCTCTATTCTTCTCCTCGCAGATTTTGCCACCCGTCAGCCGGCGCCTGCTTCACAAGCTTCTCCTGACGTCTGACAGCAAAATTCAGGTGGACTCAGTTGGGGGGCAGAAGGCAGGAATAGTCACCGGAACACTATTAGGGGCTGGCCGGATAATGCTTGTGCTATGATGTACAAGAAACGTCGCACTATCGATTTGGAAATCCATCAAGAAGACCAGCTCCATGAGTCTCCCAAGTTCTGCCATTTTGTGGATTTCTTGTTGAGCTTGATGAATTTTGGTTTTGTAGAGAAATTTAGAGTGCATAACATCCTTTCTTACCAATGAATTTTTTTATTTACAAGTTAGTATGCCATTTTTATTGTTAGTCGTGAGAGATTATAGAACCGAACAAGACATTCTTGCCAAAAATTCTGCAAGCTAGCATGCCTAAAGGTCCATGCCTGATATTACATGGACAGATTAGCTTGCTATGTAGCAACCTGCCACATCATTTGACTATAATTAATCTGATATATTTAGTAATTTCAGACTTTATTATTAGCCAAAGTAAACAGGTGTAGTCCTTGGATGAATCATAGGAGGACTCACCACCAAATCAAGAGTGTTCTTTTTTCATTAATTTCCTATATTGCTGCAATTTCTATGTCAGATTAGAAAACAATGCTACAGTGAGATCATTTTTCACCGCCTACAGATGAACATTTCCTTTGAATATCATTTCATCACCCACCGCTAGATCTCTCTTAGAGCATAACAATTGTTCCAATCGCAATGGCGGTGCCACCATTTAGGTTAAGAACCCCTGAAGTCTGCAGGGAGGCTGTTGTTCTTTCCATGGAGATAACAATCCTTCTTGGCGGCGCTTTGCTTTTCTATACGATTCTTCTCATTCTACAACAAATCTTTTCTTACACTGGGGTGATACTACTTTCGATAGCAGCGATTGTTCTGTTGACTCAGGATCACAGTAGCAATAGCAGTCTGCCTATCACTACCGCACGCAAATTGATGGAAATTAGCAAGCAACTATGCCACATTGTCGTGTCCATCACAAATAAATTATGTGAGGAGCCTATTACAAATTACCCTCATTTGGAGAGAAGATGCTCAGGGACCATTGCTATATGGACGGGCTATGTAGCTTATGCTGGTCTTCTGATTCAAGTACTTTTAAGATATCCTGTATCATTAGACACTTTTTTTGCTGGTGGGTTAATTGCCATTGCTATTTGTGCAAACCATACATTTTTGTTTTCTTGCATGTGGGATTCAATAAAGAGGAAGAGTCTCGGTCAAAATCTTGACCAGGCTGACAGCATGAACAAGGTAATGGTCTCAATCACCTCAGGCATTGTCTTTCAGATTTTTGTGAAAAGCATATATGAATGCATGTCAGCACTTCTGGCAATCAAACCTTCGAGACCAACTCATTCATTTGGAAGAAACTAAGCCTAAACATTGCTTCTACTTGTTAAAACAGTCAAATAACGAATCTTTATGTACTAATGTTGACGTTTTTTGCCCATCGTTGGTGAAAAGGTTAGGAGCTTAAGTTCTTTAACCTTCGTTTGTCAGTATAATTCTTAGGATCGCAAAATTTCTTTAAGCCTGATAATTGTCGATTGGTATTGCGTGAGATGCCCCCCCATTTGTGTATTTCCAGAGACCATTTATTTATATATATATTTATTGTGGTTAAATGGTTTTCTTGTTTTTATGGGTAGGTTGATGAAAACGAACTGAAGGAAGTAAAAGCTAAATGTGATGAAGATCGGCAAAGGTGGGAAGAGGAGAAGAAGGATCTTACAGAACAGCTTAACATGGCAAAATCAAAACTTAGCGAAAAGGAGAAAGCTTATAGCATGTTTGGAAACTTCAACTGGGATTAAGAAGGGAAGAAATCAAAGCTCCTTTTATGCTAAGAAATCTTAAAGCTTATGTCAGAGCTGGCTATCTCTCTCAGCCTAGATTACGAGCTTTTTCTCCAGCCTACTTTCACTTCGATTGTTAAGCATTCTAGTGTTGACAGGATGGATACAGCACCAAGTAGGAGGTGGTTTCAGATTTTGCAATTTTTAAACACACCTAGGCTGATTTTATCATGCAATGGGAATGAGATTGTGTTGTATTGTAATGATTGATTTAGTTTTATCAATTAAAGAAATTTCCTTCAATTCCAAGATATAATCTAAAAAATTATTTGTTGTGCTCAAGCAACATTTCCTTGGTGAAATTGGTGGCATGCTGATGAAGGCCAAAAAAAAAAAAAAAAAACAATTGGGTATAGGATGAAAAATAGTTTGCACTAGATTGATGGCTCGCGCTTCGTCGTGAATCGGACTAATTTCTTTGTAGCGTAAAAAAATGATGCTAAAGCGTGTTTTAAAAAAAATCAATGACTCAATATAATAACTAAAAAAATTAATTATTGTCAAACCTCAAGAATCAAACTGTAGAATGATGAAATCAGGAAAAAAAATCAATAAAAAAAATCAAATGAGGTTGTCAAAACCCGCGAGTCGTATTATGCGAAAATGATAATCCAATAAAAAAAAACACACGCTTGCCCACACACACACACATATATATTAACAAAGTTTAATTTTAAAAAGAATTTTTGAAGGAAAAATTAAAAAAAATAGATAAAAAAATGACTTCTAAAAAAATCTGGGTTACTCGGATAAACCTCTCACCTAAATCATGAGATAGGGATAGCTTGATTGAAAAAAAAACTGAAAAAAATAACGAAATTCATTTTTAAAAATGAACAACTTTGAAAGATGTAATTGAAAAAGAAAACAACGTCAATTCGTATTAACTTTTTAAACTCATGATCTTTGGTGGTAACTAAATTGAAAGCATCGTATCTGGAAAGCAAATATTTAAAAACTTGACTCGACCCGATAAATTGACCCATATCTCAAGTGACCTTGGCTTAGACCGATTTGAGTCTCAAAAGAAATCTAGAAAGAATTAATCCAATGTAATATGATTAAAAATCTAAATTGATCAATGTTTCAATTAACTCAGGAATATCTAGTTAAAATAGGGTTAAAAACCGTTTACTATTTTCAACAACACTATGATATCATACGCTTACAGTTTAAACGGGCATAAACTTTCTTGAGTGGACATAGAGAGCAGGCTACTATGAAAATAAATCGCGAAAGTCACCTTTACTTCATAAGGCCTTTAATTTTCATTTTTATTTTCATCAAATGATGACCCGGCCCGGCCCGGCCCGAAAATCGGGATATATTCCGAAAAGAATAATACTTTCATCGAAGAGAAGTAAAAGAAAATTGATTCATTTTACAATTCTATCCGATATTTTCACTTTAAAAAATTGTTTTATTTAAGAAAATCTCATCTCACGCCACAATAACGGGCTACACAGGACTAAATTTGTAATTTCAACACACAGCTTTAGATAATATAATTAGGACCCAAATAATTTGTTGGGCTCCAATAAGTTTTCTTTCTAACACATCGAGCTTATTGCTTCTCTTAGAAAATCTCTTGGGCAGAAAGAAACACAGCAAGCGCCGATTCCTCAGGTACTCTCTCTCTCTCTCTCTCTCACTCCTTCACGTGTCTAGATTTCCTGCTACTTCTTTGGGTGCGTCTCTGCATAGATTCTCAGATCGCACTGCACCGTTTGCTTGGATCTTTTACTGTTATGGGTCGCCAAATTTTTCTTGATCTAATTTTTTTGAATAGTAAAAAAAATAGGGAACTTCAATGATAAATCTAAATCTTTGAGATGGTTTCTTAGGTGAAATTTTTTAACGGGTTCTTATGGTTTTGTTTGAGTTGGTAGGAGTTGGCGTGTTTGCTAGTGCATCTAGTTTACTCTTTGTAGTTGAGATTGAATCCAGTCATTTGTGCGGATCTTGATTGTTAAGGGTAGGGGATGTGTTGGATCAGATCAGTGAGATTTGTGAATCAGATAGGAGTTTTTTTCTGAAGGGGTAGTAGTGATTGGAATCGGGGAATTTTGGATTTTGAGCATTGGTTGCAATCTATAGAGCTGATAGTTATAGGATGGTTAGATTTTGCATGTACTTATTGATCTTCTCGAGGATTATGACCACTGAATAATTTCTTATGACTTTTTTTTATTTTCGTAGAAAATGCTGTCTTTTGGCTTTTAAAAGAAGTCATTTATAGCAATTTGCTTATTTTGTATATGATTGTGGATTTGTATTAATTTTTACTTGTCGAGCCTTATATTTGTCTATCGTATTTGTTTGTTTTGATGGGGTCTAAATGCAAATCAAATTTTGTTTTGTTACTCGAAGAGGCCGCTTGATAATTTACTAGGAGGAGCATCTTCAGGTGCTAATTTTAGGTGCATTCATCGTCTTTTTATTTCAGTATAACATTGGAGATTTCAGGAAGCATGGAGGCCAACAGGGGTCAGAATGGAATTCAACTCTTGCTTGCTGCAGAGCAAGAAGCTCAGCATATTGTCAATACTGCCAGAAATGGTAATCACTTCTTCCCTCTGTGCTTTCAATAATTGAAGCACTGTCCTTGTTTTCTATATATACTTGCCAACCCTTTCATTGCATATTCTATTTGTGTGGGTAAAGGGGGAGTAGGACAGATGAGTAGGAGGAAGGAATGGAAATGATGAGGTTCTCATTTCATTTAAGAAGTATATCCCCGATCAAGGGAGAGAGGGATCCGCTTCTTTATCTAGAGTCATATTTTCAATCCTTTTAAAATTGGGAGGAAGGCATGTCTTTCTTCTTTCTTACCTTTCACTCTTTCCTTTTCCTTTCCTTGCCTTCCAAACAAACAAGGAGAGGTTGGGCTTCCATTTTTTTTGCATGTTTCCTGTGGTCTACCACAACTTAGATGTGCATAACATGGTTTAAAGGAAAATTTAAAATTTGAGCTGCCACTCAAAATTTAAATTGAAGCTTTGCTGTTTGTTTTCAGTTATGATGCAGCAACACTTAAGTTTTACAACTTGGAAGAAACTTTCACGCTTTGCTTATTGCATTTATGATGCAAGCAGTCACTGCATTGGTGCAGATCTTGATTTTTACATGCTTCTGTTTCTTTTTGTCCAGCGAAAATGGCTAGACTGAGACAAGCCAAAGAAGAGGCTGACAAGGAAATTGCTGAATTTCGTGCTCACATGGAAGCTGAATTTCAGAGGAAGCTTACTGAGGTTAGAACACAAATGAAAGACTCCCTATTAAACCATTCATATGAGAACATGTTAAATCCACTTGCAATCTCAAATATTAGCTGCTAACTTCAATCCTTATAGTGATTCCTACTTAAGCTTATGAATGAGGAAATGGAAATATTAAGTAATTTGCCAGTCACCTTTGCTACTTGTGTGTGTGTGTGATAAATCTATATTGCATTCATAGCATCGTATGATACTTCTCCAGCACTGCATATCCTGTACCGGCCCTCTTCTTTTCTTGAATTTCATTTCAGTCATTCTACAGAGTTGGCCAAATCTGGTCATTGTCGCTCCCATCTCATCATTTAGGACTTAAATGAAACTCGGATCAACCCATTAGCTACTTGGAGCTACGTTGTTATGTTATTCAAAAGCTGACTTGAACCTACTCGTGTGAACATCATACAGAGCAGCGGGGACTCTGGTGCTAATGTGAAGCGATTGGAGCATGAAACTGAGGCAAAGATCGGTCACCTGAAGACAGAAGCCTCAAGGATCTCCCATGATGTTGTACAGATGCTTTTGAAGCATGTGACAGCAGTGAAAAACTAGGACCCTCCTTGGTCTACGAGGCTAGATGTGTTCAAATACTGTATTTTGCGTGTACTTTTTAAACTTAAGGGTTGGAATTCCAGCTTGTTGAGAATGCTTGTATTCTGCTGTCTAATATGTTTATGACTGATTGATTATGTTCGTCTGCAATAATTTTTTTGAGTAAATCGCCTATGAAATAAATTATCCCTGTTCTTATCACCCGTCCTGAAAAACTTTTTTATTTTGGAACAATTAAATTCGTAATTTTCAAATCGATGTGGTTTTGTGGCGATTTGTTTCAGTCACACTGGTTCTGTCTGCCAAGATCTGGATGTTGATATAGTAGCGTGTTTGCACCATATAATTTTTTTGTCGACTTTTTGAGACTGTCTGAAAGGGCAGAACAGTGCAGAACTGCAGGCAGAAATGGGAGTATTTATCACTTGTATTAAAAAAATGTTTTTTTATTTAGAAATATATAAAAATTATATATATTTTTATATTTTAAAATTTATTTTTGAAATTAATATATCAAGATAATTAAAAAATAAATTTAAAAATTAATGAAATATTGATTTAACTATTGCACCAATCAGGATTAATGAAATATTAATTTTTTTATTTAAAAATTAATGAAATTTGAATTTAAAACAAACTGATGAGAATAAGAGATTATTAAAGAATGTTAGGAGTTAAAAACTTGAAAAACTGCTGCAGAGTCCCCCAACAATCAATCTATTCCTATGAAACTTATAATTCAAGTTTTTAATCATTTGGTTTTAAACCAAAATTAACATCCTAAACATTAATTAAAACTTTTAAATTATTCTATCATTAAATCAAAATAAAAACCTAAATTATTTCTTAATCCTCTCACAATCAATCTCCTAATAAAAAATAACAGTATAGGAAATTAGGAAGGATATTTAGTTGTTACTTCAATTTTTCTTAAACTAAAACTTAAGCTTAAAACCGAAAATCCTTGATATTGTAGGAGAAAGTTACGGTAACAGAGAAAAGGAGGAAGAAGAGGAAAAGCAAATTATTTGGTAACTTTCTCTTTTAAGTACCTGTGAGTTATTTTTGACTTAAATTTGAGCTTCGGTATGATGGGCCAATAATATGGGTCTTGGACCCCGCTCCATCTCTCACCGATGCAAAAGAACCACACAAAAAAAAACCCTCATCAGCAATTATTAAACTGGATCGATAACATGACCAGCCTGATCAGAAAGGCCAAGTGCAATTGCACCCCAAACAAGCAATGCCAGCAATGGAACGATGCTACCCAGCAAAACTGAAGCCCTTAGACGCTTAAGGTCACCACCCAGATATGCACAAAGAACTGCAGGGATATTGAATATCGTAAATGTGGAGGCGTTCTGTTGATAAAAAAAAATACATATTTTGGAGAACAATTTTATTTACCAGGTGCTGGATCATGATTCACCAAAGCAAAAATCATCACAGGAATTGTAGCTGGGACTTTTTCCCAGTCACTGCTTCCCTCCAATCCTGACCACCCTCCGAACGCAGCTGCCATCACCTCGATCGCTAGTGGTAATCCTGTGTATTAGTCCCTCATTGTCAGCATTCATGTGTAATTATGTATCCATTGAAGTAACTTGCCTAGGAACATGTTGCTATACAAAAGTAATACTGTGTTGCCAAGAGGAACAGAAGGAGCTGTCCAAATAAACGTAGCATTTTATTGCATTTCTAAACATGGCTTTAACAACATAATCATCGTATACATATCATGGAAGCAGTAAGCCATTGGTTGGGTTGATCAGTTGATTGAGTCCCACCGACAGAAATAAGCGAGGTGAATATAGGAGTGAAGAATCGGTTGGCCATTGATTGACTTCATCAGCGATTCTCTGCCTTGGTTACTAAAGGTCTTCGAGTTATAATTTTCCTTTGCTCTTGCTGCCATTTGCAGGCACAAGAAAGATAACCACAGCTGGAAGAAAAGAATCTGATGGTTAAATCTGTGCATCACTGGCATCAATTGAAAGAGAAGTTTCAAAAAGAATCAGAGGAAGGACTGATTAAGAGAAGGGAGTTACTTCGTACATCCATCAAGTGATGGAATTACTGTGACATTTTTGTGCCCTTTCGAGTACAAGGAAGAAGACGAAGGCATGCACTGTGTATCCATGTGACAGAGAAAAGAAGATCTATGGAAATGAATGAACCATGAATGCAAACTCCCTCCATGTATCTTGAAAGTGGACCGTGTTAGAAAGAAGATCCATGGATTTGTCAAATAATTGAGCAGCACAACATTGAACCGAGTACAAGAATGCAATTCAAACAGTGTGCTTTGCGGTTTCTGTATCCTCACATGTCATTTTACAAGAACGTACACTGTTCTGCTGAAAGAAAGGTGCCCATAAATGGGCTTGCACAACACCACGAGTCACGTTGAGAAGGGACCTTTTTCCAATTTTCTAGCAACAACAGCTCAGCTCAAGGCCCGTGAATCCTCGCTGTAACCTACGGATATTTTGGACCACGCCAGGGTGCTATGTCTTATGAACCATATTTTCAGATGTACCTAAGTGGAGAAATAAAATTGGGCCCATTCAACAACAAATTTAGTCGGCCTTAGTTACTGCCACTTCGACTAATTCTTTTTTTTGCCCCCAAACTTGAAAAGGAGCTTAATTGCAACAAGGATTGTTAGACTTCAAAAAAAAAGTTTAACAGTGAATTATCAGCGGTTTGATTCCATGGTTGAAAAATGGGATAGTCAACAGTGAACATGCGTTCCTCTAAAGACACGTATTAGACAGGCCCATTATTCAAAGACCTAATATGGACACCAAGAAATTAATATGCATAGGATCCAGTAAACAGAGAATCGATTAGTCATAGCCAGGAGGCTGGATTGTGACCCGGGAAGGTGAACAGGGGAAAGGGTTAAGAGATAAACGTGATAAGGACTGTAGACTTATGGAGGTATGGGAAATCAACCTGATGAAATGTGACAAAACCACCGTTGAGTGATTGGACAGAAGCCAAGGAAGTTCTTGCTTACTTCATCGGATTGTGTTTGCTGTCCCCTGTAAGCTTCCGGTCACTGCAAGCCCATCTCCAAATGCCCAAAAGGCATTCAACCCTGCTTATACGCGTGCATTCCTTTTTCTTTTTTTTTTCAAGAAATTTGATGAAGGTCATCGGAAAAAATTATATACAATTGGGTTGATGAAACAATAATTCATTAAGTATGGGAATGACTTTGGAGCCTATCGGAAGTTAAAGACGTCCAATAAAAAAAATTCTCCAAAAATTATATATTGTCTTTGTTACGTGTGAGCTAGGATGAAAGCTTTATAAGAAGTTAAGTGGGCCTTAATATGATGTTCACCGTGATTAGTGGACTAAGTGCTCCGAAAAAATTCTCTAATCTCATGGATTAGCATCTTACTGTGAGAGGAAATGTGGAGAAAGATAGCGGTGTTGGTGCCGATGATTATCCTAGTACAACCCTTTCCGAGTCCATTGCATTGACAAAGCTAATGAAAGTGAAATTAACAGCTAAGAAAACAGCTTTAGAGAGATAACGAGAGAGACCCTCGAAGTTTTCGTGGGCAGAGGGGATTTTTTATATATATAATTGGATGGAGGAGGGGATTGGAGCATTGGGAGCTTGTTAAATTTGGAGAAATTAAGAATCAATTGAATATTTCTAGTGGACGGCTTCATGATTGCCAACGAGCTTGCGTATAATTGAGCAAGTGGGAGATTTTTATTTGCAAAATCATTATTAAAAACCTATATATTCTCATTATCTACAAAACAATGAACAAGATATGATGCAATTGACTTGTCGTCAGTCACTTGTTTATCAAGAAATTGTGTAGATTAGTGGATCAGAATAACATGAAGGTGTTTCCATCAATCCGATGCCAACCCAGCATCAATTTTTCCACGACGAATTGATGGGCTCCAAAAAAAACACTTGCCCGAGGACCAGTTGACATGAACGGAACATAGGAATGCCATGAAAAAAGGAAAATGGAAATGTAATTTATTTAGTCTATAAAACCCTAACAGAGAGAGTAGTTGATGTGCTTCTCAGGATGAGAGACGAATATTTGACAATTTCAACTCATTTCATGCATATGAACAGGTCATGGCCATTGACTAGTCTTCCTGAAACCAAGGACCAGATAATTCTACACATTATTTGCAAATCCTTTTTTTTTTTTATGTCTACAGATAATTACGTGGGTTTTTGATCCATTCCCGTTATCCAATAACAATGCCACATGAAAAAGTTATTCGCTACCGTACACGGAAAATCCTGAGAAACTTATTAAATCGCCGCCGAGAATCGGTCATCGGGAATTGTACAACTTCTATTAGCCTTAGGTGTACTGTTGTCGTCAACTCTTTGAGATAGTTTCTAACGTGTTACTCATGGTGGATATAATATGACAAAGAAGAGAGAGAAAAAAAATCAGAAAAAAAAAAAAACTTTGATGATGGTGTTTTTAAAGATAGTTTCTCGACACTAGATTATTGTTTCGGATTCAACATGTTTTTTCTTCAAAATAAAGGATACAGAAACGGTAAGATAGAAATTTAAAAGAAATACTCGATAAGGTTTTTAAAGTCCAGGAAAATATATGTTCTCCTTATTATTATTTTTTTATTGTTTCATGGTAGGAATGTGTAAAAAAACCGACAAACTGATTAAATAAAAAAAATAACCGAAAAAACTGAACAATGAAAAAAATAATTAAATCAATTAAAATATTTAAAAAAATATTCGGTTTTGTTTGGTTTTGATTTCATAAGCTTAAAACAAAAAAGTCTCAACCAAAACTAACCGGTTTAGTTAAAAATAAATCAAATCAAATCAAACAGAAAAACAGAACCAAACCGAAACCCATCAAAAAAATCCAAAGAAAAGCCCAAAAATGCCCAAAAATTAATTCAATAAACATGAAGAACAAGAAGTGAAATTAAGGCAAGTTTAGTTCTCACAAAAATCAAAACTGAGATATTATTTTAGGTTTTTGGAATTAAAAATCTCAGTTTTTCATTTGGTGAAAAACTAAATTGTTATTTTAATATAAAAATGGTTTAATTTTTTGTTCCTTGAATATAATTTTGTCATGAGTTATATCTTTTATATTCATTTGGTTTTTCGGTTAACCAAACTTACAAAATTCAAAACCTAAATATAATTTGGTTTTAGGTTTTTTGAAATAAGAAATTCAGTTTTTTTGTGAAAAAAAATTATTTTTTTAATATAAGAAAGTATATTTTTTGGTTTTTAATTTTTGTTCATTGATTTATTTTGAATAAATAAAACCACATGACATATCACAACAGCTAATAAACAAAAATAAATAAAGAATTAAAGAAAGAGTACTTGCCTGTACCGTTCCATCAGTTTTAAAAAAGAATGGACGGCTATTAAAAAATTGATTTCGAGATTATTTTTTCAATATCAAAGTTCATAAAAAAAATTATTATTATTTTCTAATAAGTTATTATTTTATATAAAAATTTATTATATAAACACGGGATAAATATTTTATTTTTTTAATATAAAATAAAAAGCCCGTGTATATATATCATGTTTTAATGATATGAGATAAAAGACTTTATAATTATTCACAACAACTTATACATGTTTTTTTTTCTCGACACCATCGGACGTAGGGCTAGATCCATTTTTCCGGCAGTAAACATAGGGCTGAAATCTGCTTAACTACAAGTCCACCTCCTCAAATGTTGTCCAAGCTGTAGGCAGCTACCTCTCACCTTACCTTAAATTATACCCTGGCAATAACCTAACAGTGACCTACATTGGCCGCCAGCACGTAGACCTGATGGTGCTTAATTGGTAAAAAAAATATCATTCCACCACAAATAAAAAAAGAAACACCGGACTGCCGAATGAAACGAGAATTTGAACAGGCAATGGAATCATCGACACAGCGAATTCCATAAAAAAATATTGATCGCTGGCTGTCTCGGGATAAAATCTTACCAAATTATTCCCGTACCAAAACCTTAGGTAAATTATTTATTGCAGTCTTTCTATATATATATACACACATAAAACTGTTAATATATATATATATATATATATATATATATATATATATATATATTAAAAAGAATTTATCTACGAACTCCAAATGATAGAATAAAGAATAGAACAGTTTTGTGTGTGTGTGTGTATATATATATATTAAAAAGAAGTTTATAGGTCACAAAAGTAACAGCACACATAAAAACAATTTATTTTTGTGAGTGTATATAGTATAGAAGCGTACAGGATTAGCATAGCGAAGAAAAATGAGGGTCGCCGAGCATGCTTTAGTGCGGCTCCATTCTTCCGCCGGCCCCTACCCCACGTGTAAGGACAATCAGGGCGGGAGGAGAAATTAGAAAAGAAAAAAAAGTACAAGGCAGCGGTCTTTGTTGGTCATCCATTTGACCGTTGATCACGGGAAAACAGTGTGAACAAAATCTAGATCATTCAATCAGGAACGAAGAAATGAAGCAGCGTTCAAGTACAATTTGTACAGCCGCTAATGGTCCGCTCCGTTTTAACCACGGCTGTCATGCCTCGTCGAGAACTGATCCGGTAAAGATATTGAATTTAAACATCTTTTTTATCTCGACACAATTTCCAGCATTAATTTTAATATACTTTTTTAATTAATTCAAAAAATAAATAACAATTTAAATGTTTAAATCAACAAACATAAATCAAATGTTCATAATATAAATTATATTTGAAGTCACAAATATCTAGATGAAATCAATCACAATTTATAATTAAAAAAACACAAGTTCTTTCATTTATAGACAGTAAAATCTGACTGAATAAATATATTGAGTTTTAAAATATTTAAAATAATTTTTTATATATATATTTATCATTGACCCGAACATGTTTAAATTGAGTTTATCATGACATAGTCATTAAAAATTCATAAAATCAACAAACAATTTAATTTGAGTATGTTTTGAAGATGGTTTTAACATTGACATTTTTCATGCACCAACGCATGAGATTGATTTTTTTCTCATTCATAAAAAAAAATACTTTTATTGTTTTTGATATATTATATTAAAACCATCAAAATGTTAGAAAACATTAATTTAGTATTCTTTTTAACAATATATATTTTTAAAAAAATATTAAAGCTACGACGTGAAAGGATATCTAATTATCATTCTCCAAAGCAATTGAGGAAACTTAATTCACTCTAAAAAATATTATGAGAATTTACTCAGATCTGAGGTGGGATTTGAATCAAAATAAAACGAGGAATTTACGCTTTATCACCAGGCGGCTAATTTCTTTACATCGGTGTCTTGTTAAAAAGAGAAACCATCGAGAGTAGTAAAATATCACAGGATAGGGAAAGGAATGCAAACGGGTCAATGAAATTAAAATAGTAGAAGCCTTGCCTATTCATGTAGGTGAGGTGGCCACATACTATAAAGATTATGAGAGAGAGAGAGCGGGGAGTGACCGCGTTGAAAAATGTTCAACTGGTTTTAAAAGGCCATAAACAGACATGCTCTGCAACTGCTGTGTTCTTGGCTCCTCTCCCTATAAACACCAACACCTCTCTTTGGCTTCTTTTGTGTTTTGTTTTTTCGTGTTAGCTAGCTAGTTGTTTGTTTGTTTTTTTGTTGGCTGGCTAACCTTTTTATGCATCAATCTAGATACTACTACTTCCAGCTTTGGCGTGCTCTGATAAAAGATAACTACAGCACACACAGGGAGAGGGAGAAGAGATAAACAGTGACAGAGAGAGTTGGGGATTGGGCAAAAGGTTTTTCTTTTTCCCTTCGAAGAGAGAGTTTCTTGTTTCTTTTCATTTCCTTTCTTTTTGTTTTTTTACTTCTTTTCTTGTAAAGAATGATTGGTTACAAGGCTGAACTGAAGTGAAAGTCTGGTCCTGGTGACACAAAAGAAAAGAAAAAAAAATCTTTTGAGTTTCTTGATCATGAAAGATTGCCAAAATACAACATGCGGGGTGCTGCTTTGAAGGGATTGGGTTCGTTGAGCCTTCTTTTCATATTTTCTTGTTCTTTTGGAAGTTTCTTGTCTTAAATTCAATTAGTTTTACATTATTCAGCAGCAAGATCAAATTTGTCTACAAATTCATCTAGGCGTCAACACACTCTTTGTATAGCCATATTAAGATAAAAGAAGCTGCAGCAGAGCGTGTGTAGCGTTAGCATAAAAAAAAGAATTTATTATTGTTCAAGAAACAAGCAAGAAAGACGTTCATTCCATCAGAAGAAATTTCACAAATTACATTTTATCTTCTCTCTCTCTTTCTTTTTCTATGGAGTACAATCAATCTTCAGAAATGCAAGAACCCAGCATCGACACTGACAAACTCAGCTACGAAATCTTTTCAGTTCTTGAAAGCAAATTTCTTTTCGGCTATGATGATCAGAAACTCTGGGTTCCTAAACAGATCTCTCCTGCAACAATCGAAGCAAAACCCGAGTCACAGAATCCTTCTTTTCTCACAGAAAACAACAGCAACGGGCTGTCTGCAATCAAGAATCAACGAGGGAAAATCTGCATATTGTCTATTGATGGTGGTAGCAGTCTAAAAGGGATTATTTCAGGGAAAGCATTGGCTTATCTTGAAAACGCTTTGAAATTGAAATCAGGTAACCCTGACGCCAGAATTGCTGATTATTTTGATGTGGCAGCCGGAACTGGAATTGGTGGAATCTTCACGGCTATGCTTTTTGGCACCAAAGATCATAACCGTCCGATTATGAAAGCTGACGAGACTTGGAGATTTTTAGCTGATCAGGGTAAGAAATTGTTCACTTCTGGTAACAGAAATGTTGGGTTCTTAAAGCGGTTTTTCAAAGGGAGCTCAACCGGTACGACCGCTGCCACAGCCGGTTTAGAGAAGGCCATGAAAGAGACTTTTACTGAGAAGGGCCGGAATTTGACTTTGAAGGATACTTTAAAACCGGTTTTGATCCCTTGTTATGATCTTTCCAGTACGGCGCCGTTTTTGTTTTCTAGAGCAGATGCCTTGGAAACGGACAGTTTCGATTTCCGGATTTGGGAGGTTTGTCGGGCTACATCAGCTGAACCGGGCTTGTTTGACCCTGTTTTAATGCGGTCCGTTGATGGTCAGACCAGATGTTTGGCAGTTGATGGTGGTTTAGCCATGAGCAACCCGACCGCGGCAGCCATAACTCACGTGCTGCATAATAAGCAGGAGTTTCCGTTCGTTAGAGGAGTCGAGGATTTGTTGGTGTTATCATTAGGGACCGGTCAAATTCTTGAGGTTAGCTATGATTATGAGCAGGTTAAGAATTGGAGGGCCAAGCAGTGGGCTCGACCGATGGCTCGGATTTCAGGTGATGGTTCGGCTGATTCAGTGGACCAGGCAGTGGCCATGGCATTTGGTCAGTGTAGAAGCAGTAACTACGTAAGAATTCAGGTATGGTATCTCGTTTTGCACAACTTGGACATGGTTTTTAGTTTTGCTTGATTTTAATGCACAGGAGTCGGGACAGCTGTGGCCAGGCTGGAATGGTTAACCTAGCTGTGTCTTTTACACTCATATACAATTTTTGTGCATATTTAGCTGGGTTTGGGTTTTTATGCAATTGAATGTGGTGTTTGCAAGTGTAAATGGGGTCCGTGGTGCATTGTGTCTGGTGGCTTCTGTTTCGCCGACATGTAGTAGGGATGCCCGGGAAACCATAAATTCAAGCCCCTCAGTGGCACTACCTCATGGCGACGGGTGTGTTTGCCACTGCTCTTCTTGTTTTCTATCGCCAGCCTCGAGACTTGGATTTCTTAGCGTTGGGTTCTGGAAATAATTTTAAAAAAAATAATTTGAAAAAAAATTAAAAAACCCTTTTAAAATAAAAAACAAACACCCTTAATCTTAATTTCATTTTTATGAAAATAATTCTGTGCATGGAAGAGAAGGTAGAAAAGGGACAGTGGGGGAGGCTTTTGTGGTGGGGCGGGGGGTTCATTGGTGTTTTTTCTGCAATAAACTGTAGATAGAAATGGCTGGAGACTGGATTTTCCCAAGAGTGGGTGGTATCAATGAGTGGTTACAGAAATATCACTCATGATTTTATTTTGATATATATATATATATATATATATATATATATATTAGCTAGAGGCATAATTAGCTATGCTTTTATTATGAGGATCACTTGTAGCCATGCTTTATTTGCTGTCAGATGCAAGGACATGGTCCGTGTCTTTGGAATTCTTACACCGCCTTTGTGTTAGGCACCTATGGTAAGAAATAAATTTGAAGAGAGTAAAATTATTAGGCAGTCCATGTATTTAATTTTTGCTATATAAAGTGGATACAAAGTTGATAATAGAGTGTGTGGATGACAAGTCATGCTGCTTTTCTTTTCTTTTTTCTTTTTTCTTTTTTCTTTTTTCTTTTTGATATTTAATCGACAGAGTATCTTCGGATTGTACAACACCAAAACCAATTTACCTTCCAATCTTACTTTGTTAGGTACCATTCCAGCAAACCTACTATTGCATCCTTCTAGTGGATAATTATTTTTATATGGAATTAAATTTATAATTTTATTTTTTTGAATCTGAAAATGTGCTGAGAATGCTAATCTTAATGTGGTTTTAATCATGCTGCTAAAGCATATATAGAATATAAAATGAGCAGTGGATGCCCTCAGTTGTACAAGCTTTCATTATTTGAGGGGCCAACGTCACTGGGTCCATTCTTTTTGGGGGGTGGTTTGGCTAGTTAACAAGGTTCGGTAATTTCTTATAGTAGTTGGATTAAAGTAGCAATAATTTAATCACAATTCTCCAAATAATTCCATGGATTAAATTATCTGACACCTGTGGTCCGATCCCTTTATTATTTATTATGATTCAGTGTTTTTAAATATGATATGTGTTTAATCTCCTAACCATATTAACTCTGGCTTGACAGGCAAATGGGTCCAATCTGGGAAGATGTGGACCTAATGCGGACACAGACCCCAGCCCTAACAATGTAAAGATGATGATTGGGATAGCAGAGGAAATGTTGAAGCAGAAAAATGTAGAATCTGTACTGTTTGGTGGTAAGAGGATTGGAGAGCAAAGCAATTTTGAGAAACTTGATTGGTTTGCTGAACAGCTTGTTCTTGAGCATCAGAGGAGGAGCTGCAGAATTGCTCCCACTGTTGCTTTCAAGCAAGCTGCCACCAAAACAGCCTAAGATTATTCTCAACAATGTCAAGACCAAAACCAAACATTAAAAAAAAATGTAAGCTCTTTCTTTCCATTTACTGTGTGATAACCCTGTATCTTTACATGCTATTGTCTCAAATCTGAAGGCATCTTACTGAACCCTACTTTGAATGTAAATGATCAAGCGGGGACACTCATGATACAAGAGGGAAACGCTAGAGGGGTTCAAGTATTTTTCACCTCAGGCTTTCAGAAATCTTGCTGGGGTTTGGGAATTTACGAGTTTGAAAAGTTTGTATTTCAGTTTTTTTATCATTACTTCAAATCTGATTTTGCCTTTCCAGCTTTGAAATGTCCCTGTCCATTGAAAACCAGTATTGCACCTGCCCGAAAATGAACACTCCTCCTTGGGGACTAAGTTAAGCCATCACATTTAGCTCATGCACTCTTATTATTGCAGTGCATGACCCTTGGAACCTAAACCAAAGCTCTTGTCTTGTACAAATTCGGTTGTCTTAAATAAATGGACGTAAAAAGCAGCAGGTAATAGCCTAGAATTGTCATTTAGTGAATTCGTGGGCTCGCCTTGTCATTTTCATTGTTTGATTAGAAAGCTCAAACAACCACATAGCAACCAGTTGTTATCGTCTTTGTTGAAGATAAAAGTCAGGGGATGTAAGAAGTATGCAAATTGGTGATGTGGGGAAGCCATTCTCAATTGTTGTCGGTCGACCGACACTGATTCTTGTGATAGATTAGGGATATCTTGGTCATTCTATGGCACTACCTCACGGTTCCTGCTTCTGTGTCATTCATAGATGAACCAAATCATTGAGGGTGCTTGAAGGTATATCCATGGTACCCCAAAAAGAATTCTCTTTTATCATTGTTTGCTTCACTGTTAGGACAGAGCTGAATTCTATGTCCTCGTCCCAACACTCTAGCCTATAAATCAAATGTCAGTCGTATGCTAAAGGAACCCTGCTTGTAAATATTGGCTATGCTGTCACATCTTTTTATTGCCTTCAAAGTTCCCTAATGTCACTGGGTTCTTGGACTGATGTGGAGAGGGGAACTGTTGCCATTATTTCATTTAAAGTTTCAAGGGCTGCATTTAGAACATCTGAGGTGAACATTTTTTGTCTCGATTTTTCTTACAACATCATGAAGACAAAACCTTTTAGACTTCTCCCTTTTGTTTGATTATGTATATATTCAGTTCAAAATAGAGAGGAAAAATAAAATATCTATGCTTTGAGTATCGATGTAATATCAATGGTCATCATGTTCAATGGATTTGAATAAAATAGCAAAACTCAATATATAGTATTGTCTTGGTTGGAAAGTTCGTTACTTTTCTTGGTGGTTTGATTTAATATTGCAGCCTGCATATTACAGCGCCTGTCCATGTATTTGACCAGTATTCCAGTACTTTATAGACCATTATTACTCTATTGCGTAGATAAGGGGAACTCTCCTTCAAATGAATTCTCTTTGGTACCTACCAGCAACCATTAAATTTAGCCCCATGCCACCGTATGGAATGAATTGTGTGCAAGGTGGGGGACCAATAACGTTAGAATTTCCCTTCAAATTCATGCTGGGTTTAATCGTGTGATTTCAATATTATGGAACTCACCAGGTGAGTCTAACAGGGATTAAAAAACAATTAGAGAGAGAAATTAGGCCTATAAATTCATGTTTAGCTGTTAGAAATCAAGAAGAGAGAGTGTGATGCGCTCCAAATTTGAATTCACATGTTGATCATTTTGCCTTTCCTTTTCAACCTCAGTGCTGCATTGTTTTGTCCAGATGTTTGCGAGGGCGCGGTCAAAAGAGTTGCATTGGACTGTGAAATTTTGAACTTTGTGCTTCTTGGTCTCTTTTTATTTGTTGCAGTTCATTTACGATTTATTTATTGTTAATAGTAAGTTTATGCTCCGAAATGCAGGTGAAAAATAGATTTTAAGAAACAAAAAAGAGAGAGTGATATAGCAGCTTTTACTTTTCAAAGCCATGAAGATAGCGAGAGAAGGAGAGGGAATTGTGTGAAAAAGGACAAGAGAAACATAAAAGGGTAGAAGATCTTAGTGGGATACTTTGCCTGCTAGGTGATGGACATGGTGGTGTCCACTCCACTTTTCTACCACGGTAAGGAACCAGGAAAGAAAAGAAACACAGAAGAAAACGCAGATATAATGCCAGTTCAGCTTTTGAAGGTCAAACCAAGTATCAGGTTTTGATGTCTGGAAGACTCTTTGCATATTTTATTTCTTTAATTTATTTACATTCTTATTTAGAATCGCTCATCTCTCTGGGGAACTTGAGTGGGGGTGCATGATGGGCTCCTTGTCATAGAACCCCTAGATATATAGCCAAAGTTCTTTATCCGACCTTTGCTCCCTTTTCATCATTTCTTTTCTTTTCTTCCAATAGATTGTAGTGTTGAAGAATAGATTTGAGAGTAATTCTACCAAACCTGCTAAATTGATATTATTTTAATATATTTTAAAACAATAATTACTGTGTACGTAAAGTAATATCTACCTTAAAAAGACCGTCCACATCTCTATGAATGGAGAGATTTACGGGTCAATACACACACACACACACACACACACACACACACACACACACACATATATATATATATATATATATAAAAAGCTGCTGTTCTTGTGAAATTTTCATCCTTGATTACAGGATTCTGGTGTTATTATGATTGTTTGGAGGAAGGGAATTTTAGACTGGTTGGTGGTGATGTTTTGTTTTTCTTTTGATTAGCTTTTTGCTTGGCCCCTCGCTATTATCAAATGATTAGTGGGTTATTAGATGGATTATGGTAGGCGGGTTAGATATTGAAAAATTCTCAGATGGAATATATTTCATACGCGCACGCCTTAGATTGCCTCTGCCTTTATAAAAGAATTAACCTTTCATGTCGTTGGGTGCTTAGGGCTGGTTACCTTCTTTTCGTTATAATTTAAAAATGTTTTTTTAAAATTAATTCTTTTTAATATTTTTAAAATGTTTGATGTGTTAATATTTAAAATAAAAAAATATTATTTTAATACATTACTATAATTTTAAATACACTTGTAATTGGTGGCAGCACTAAACAAGCACAAGCAACGGTAGATGTTGTATGGGTGTTCACTTCTCTTCGAGTCAAAATTCATTCCAATACATATTAATATTACAAAAAAAAAAAGGCGTCTTTTTGGATGAGGGGCATCCCATCTTTTGGCTAATTAACTTTTTAACATTTGTTTTTGATAAGGACATGACAAGAACAGAATCAGTAGGGGTGGCAATTAATAATGCATCTCCTGAGTTAATTATTTATATATAAATAAAAGTTTAGTTTAAAACAAAACATGATCGATGATCTTGATTAGCGGATTGCTATGTTCTAGGTCAGCTTATTACACCAAAGTACGACTTTTACAACTATACATTGTCAAAAACGTTAATCTCGACCTTTTTCTACGTAGAAATTATAATCTCAAAGGGTGATGTCTAATCCAACATTCAATTTGTCACGATCACCAAGTCAAAAGCAACAGATTAAAATTAAGACAAATGCGAAGCTCAACTAGACAAATTGATCCGCCTAACCAGGCTTTCTCATAAATCATGGACTCGTGACAGACCAAATTGCATGCATCACACCATAATCTTACTGCTTTAATTAACCACCCACCTTGTTGTGAGGGACAGCGTGGATTACAATATCTAATTATAAAGTCCGACCTTTTATCTTTTTTACAAATTAATTGTTAGTAATCATATGCCAAGCCCTATATTCCCCGCACTTAATTAGCCCGTAAATCTCTCATGTTTGGTCTGGCCCCATATGGCTGTAAAGCACTTTAGCATGAAGGTTAAGGAAAAAGAACCGTGGCTTTAGAGCTAAAGCAGCACATAAACATTGATAAAAAAGCATGCATACATGAAGACATTAAAAAAGCAAATAAACGTTTGGTGCAGTGCTTCAGAGTTCAGACATGCTTCTTCCTCCCTCAGTATGTCTTGTCATAGGCTCCTAGCTTGACGGTAGTACCCTGCTCTCCCATATTCTGATGGAGTACCCTATCTTTCTTTCGTTTGTTTCCCAAAAAAAAAAAAAATAATTTTTAGAAAATAACTTTGAAAACTTTTCTGTATTTATTTGTAATTAAAAAAGTTGGTCAATAAAAAATATTTTTCAGTCAAAAAAAAATTTGGCTTTGTTTCTAGAAAAGTATTTTCTTTTTATTTTAGGTGGAAAACACTTTCCAGAAGTTATGAAAAATTTAAAAATGTCATCTTATTTGCCGATTATATCAAATTTGATCCTCAAACTTTTAATTGATATATATATATATATATATATATATATATATATATATATATATATATATATATTTTTTTTTGAATATTTGTTTTTCAATTTCATCCTTTAGAATTTAATTTTTATATTAACTTTGATCCTTATTTTTATTTTGTTTTTCCCTTATCATTTTTTAATTGAAATTTTTTATCTATCACATTTGGTCCTTATTCTTTTGATTGTTACTTATTTTATTTGAAATAATTTATAAAATGTTAATTATTATTATTTTAATTTCTTCATCTTACAATTTTTTTATTTTTATTTGATCTCTATTATTTTGATTATTATTTATTTTATTTGATATAATTTATGAAATTATATTTTTTTCAATTTCATTCTCATTCAACTTTTTAATTAGTAAGATTTGTTCCTCATTATTTTAATAAACTTGAAAAAAATAAAACATTAATAAGTTATTTTCCAGCTCATTTTCCATGACATAACCAAATAATGGAAACTGTTTTCCAACTTATTTTTCATTACACTACCAAATATCGAAAAATATTTTTCCGGAATTCACTTTCTTAAAATTTATTTTTAAAAAAAAAACTACTTTCCAGCAAATAAACAGAGTCTAAATATGTGTACACACACGGGAAGATACGTAAAAAAGTGCATACATTATCACCCTTATCCATCACACTAGAAGAAGAAGAAGAAAATATACTAATTATTTGTATTTGTCGGTGGTTGTGCTGAAAATAGTGCTTAACCATAGATTTAATTAATGCATGAACAGCACTAAAGCCAAGTAGTTGATCAAATAAAGGGGCGTGGATCAACACGAACCGTTTGTTTAGGTGATTAGTAGGACCATTAGAAAGTTAAATTCCTTGCTGAAATCCATTTTCTGGTGCAAAGTCCTTATTAATTAAGGATATTGTAACATACAGGAGACTTTCATTTTTGTCATTCTTCCTGGTGCATTAATGTTTATTAAAATTAGGGTTTTGTCTGTCTGGTCACAGTCACACCCATCCTGCAAATTGCAGCCCATGACATAATATAATATAATTAATTAGTCATCCATTGTGAATTATGTTCTCTGTCCTTGTAATCTCTCTCGTATGTGACACACACACATATATGTATATGCTTCTGTCTCTTTCCTGTATTATATATGATGTATAATATGTTTTTTTTTTCTGGTGAAGAGTAGATGGAGACCTAACTTTATGAAGGAATCTAGATTATCTACTTTGTTATGATCATAATAGAATGGTTTATGCTTTGACACGATAGAGTACTGGACTCTTCCTTCATTTTTTATTCACACATATTACTTTATGGATTAGAATGCATGTTTGTATCGTCCAGAAAATGATAAATATAAAGCAAAAGTTGTGTTCATAATTGATGATCTTTTTTTTTTCCAGAAAATAATTATCTTAATATGATGATCACTCGTGCAACATGTCCATGCCTCAAGTGCCTAAATATCGTTCCCGGCCCTTTAAATATATGCAACGCCATCACTTTATGAACCTAGAGAGCTAGGTACATGATGATTAGTACTTGTTAATTAACTTCATAAGCATGTGTGACAAAACAAAAGGAGGAAAATTATCCACATAAAAAATTAAGGAAAACAAAGCATATGTGATTAGTTGGGAGATTAAAATAAGTTAATTTGTTCAAGAATATTAATTATGTATGACCTATGATCCTGATGGTCAAATCAAAGATGTATGCTTTAGGGATGTTAATTGAAAATGACAACAGCAGAATGAAAACGTGAATGTTGTGGTCTTTCCCCATTGCTAACCTTGTTGGTTTTGCTTGAAACCTAGCACTTGGGAAGTTTTAGATAAGCAATTAATGTAATAATATTATGAATTATATAGTAAAGTTTTATGTCCACCGTCTGGCCTTGTTTTTGCTAAGTCTAGGCTATTCTAAGATCATGCAAGCAGTACTAAGTCATGTCCTTTACCTGCATATTGAAAGTGTTTGGAATTGATTTTTATCTATCATTATTATTATTATTATTATTATTATTATTGGAAGGCTCAAACTTGTAAGTTGCTGCCTCTTCTAAGCTGGTTTTTCTGGGAAATATATAGACGTGTAGCTGTCAATTAGGAACGTCTCACTCTCCCTATTCGAATGAATGTAATGATCAATGATAGAACATAATTTGTTCTAGAAATTAAAGGATTGGGGTGAAAGCTGTGGAAAAAACAGAAGCCTAGAAAAGAGAAAAAATCACAGTTTTTTCCCCTCTTGGGGAGAGGGGTTTTAAGTTTTTTTTTTTTTAAAATAATTTTTCAAGTAATATAAGAGATGATTTTTTCCAAAAAGGGCTAAAGGTCATATGGGAAAAAAAATACGGATCACCAATATGCAATTAAAGACATACGTAATAAAAAAAAACTACGGATATATATAGGAGAGAGTATACAGCTCCAATATTTAAAAGTAGATAAATACATTATTTGTTATTTTTTTTAATTTTAGCAGAATAATCATTGAGAACAAATCCCACATTTTGTGAGTTGCGAAAAGTATATGTTATTTAGTTAATTGATAAATTGATAAGAATAACCAAAACGACTCGATATTAGCTTAAATAAATATTTATATGTCACGTACGGTCCAAAATTGTGAAGTCATCTATCAAGTTAAACCAGCTGAACCGAGTTTACAAGGGGGAAGGGGATTAGGGTTCAAAGGACTCGAAACCATGGCCGCATACTTGGAGCAGGAGCCAGGAGGTCGCTGCCTACCCTCTCAAAAGATGCAACTTCCAACCATCTAGGTGGTGGTCCAGTAGTAAAAATTTAGGATCAAGAGGTTTGCTCCCTCTGTAGTCTTAGATTCGAGTCCTGTGGTTGCTCATATGATAGCCACTGGAGGTTTACATGGTCGTTAACTTCAGGACCCGTGAGATTAGTTGAGATACACACAAGTTGGCCCGGATATACACGGTAAACTAAAAAAAAAAAAAGCAACTTCCCTTCGCCTGCAGTACAGTTGTGACTATAAGGTAGGCTGGTATACCGTTCATTTTCTTGACTTGGTTTATCGAATAATGCAAGGGCACAAATAGAAATTTGAATGTTTTCAAACTATCCTGCCAGGATGACAAGGAAAAAAACAAAAAATTATTACGCAGATATTCTATTATTATTTACTTGAAAATATATTAAAATAATATTTTTTTTATTTTTAAAAATTTATTTTTTATATAAACACTTTAAAAAAATAAAAAAAATAATTTGAAAAAAATTTAAAAATTTTCAAAAATATTTTTAAAATAAAATTAAAAGTAGTATCCGAATAGGTAGTCTAAAAGTACTTGAATATAAGGGCAAACTAAAAGCCCAATCTTAAATGGCTAATGTTACGGGATCATAGTTTTCTTAACTAAATTATTTATCACATCGAGTTAATTTTTTTTAAATATAAAAAAATATTAAATATTGCAAATATTTTTTTCTAACAGAAAAAAATTAAGATAATGTGAGGGTTAATCTGATATAACCCGATTAAATCGGGTCCAAAAACAATCCATACAACTTATAAAAACATTGTTTGACAAAAAATAATTCAAGATGACATCTTTTTTAAATATTAAGATAAAAACATATTGGATTGACTTTGATCAACCCGGGTTAACAAGTCAAATCCACGACCCGCGTTATGGGACTATAATAACTACATAGAAAGCAAAAAAAATGAATAATGAAGCTTAATTCTCAATCAAATCAATGTTAAATGATGAAATTAAAAATAAAATAAAAAGCAACCAGAGTTAACCAGTTAAACTCACGATTCAAGTCATAAGATTGAGATAACCCCATAGAAAGAAGATTGATTAAAAAATAACATAAAAAACGATCCAAGTCAATCTATCAAACTCATAACTCATGTCACCAGACTGAGATAAAGTCATAAAAAAATAAAAAATTACCTAATTTAATCAATAAAAAAAAATCTAATATTAAAGAATGAAATTAAAAAAAAAACATTGATTGTAAAAAAGAAAAGAAAAAAGCACTATTTTAATAAATAGTGTTTTGTAAAAAAAAAAATCTTTTGAAAATATACATGCTTTACTGCATTTTGTTATGTTTTTAAAATTCTGTTTGGCATCATGGCTAGGTTGTGCTTTTGAAAAAAAATAATTTTTTTTTATTTTAAATTAAATTTTTATATATTTTGAATTGTTTTGATGTGTTTATTTCAAAAATAAATTTAAAAAAAAAATATTATCTTAATACATTTATAAACAAAAAATCATTTTAAAAAACAATCGTTACCACAATACTTAACACTCTTTCTTGACTTTGCTATGAAATAAAATCATGTATCTACTTCGATGTGTAATATCATAATTATTAAGGGATTTTTGGAATTGTGTTCCATACATTGTTTTTAGAATATTTAAATTTTTCTTTGTTTAAATTTTTTTTTTATTTTTAAATTGTTTTGATATGTTAATATTAAAAATAATTTTTAAAAATTAAAAAAATATTATTTTAATATATTTCCAAATAAAAAAACCATTTTTAAAAACATAACTACCACATCACTTTCGAACACCTTTACTTGAAAAGCTTAACCTAACAAAGGCTATTTGGATCAGAGTAGTGGCTAGCTAGCTTTCTTAAGTTGGTCCAACAGACAACAAACCTATGAAGTAATTGGGTGAACTAATTAAGCCTACAGTCCTACACTAACACTATCCATACCGAAAGTGAAAGAAAGTGATTGGCTTTGTTGAATGCTCCTTTGTCCATTTCATTCCACGCTAAAAGGCAACAAAATACAAAATGATATTCATCAATTAGAAACGCGTTTCAAGTAACAGTTCTAAGCTCCAAGTTATTTTCATTTTCAGTCTTTGATAATTAGATACTAAAATAAAATTTGCTAACTTTAATTAAATACTAAAATAAATATTTTCATATCAATTCACTTTTATTTTAATAAATAATTTCTGCCAAGTAAATAGGCATTTAGCATAAACTAAAAAAGATTGCTTAGCACCACATAAAAATGTTTCTCCTACAGTACATTATACACATCCAATATACTCTTCGGATACATTATTCCTGGGTTTAGGGTTCTCCCTCGAAGGATTCTCCCAAATCAGAGTTTTACCAAAAGCTACTTAATTATGCTCTTCCTCCTCGCAGGTTAGAGGAGATTAGGGTCACTTTACAGGGAGATGCATCAAGATCCTTTGATCAAGAGCGTGCTCAAGCGCTTAATCCCTCTGTCGCTATGGTTTTCACAAGCATGAAGGCTAGATTATATCGAGGTATCCATTGCAGAATCTCCTCTCAAAACCTTTTTCATCCCTACAGTTACAGCTTCTAAACAGTTTTAATCGATACATGGCCAACAAATCGAGATCAAGATTTAATTTTATCTCTAACCAGCATTTTTTGTCGTGCAAGAATATAACTTCGGCAACACAAAATCCAATCTATTATCAATATCTCGAACAAAAATAAATCGCTTAATCAGCTTCCAGAAAGAAGGATATGACAGGAGCTTGGTCCTCTCAGCTGATCTCTGCGAATTTTATGAAAGCTTCAATTTATACAAAAAGCAAAAATAAATAAATAAACGCGAGAAAAAAGTTGACTAGTTTCTTTGATTATACAGATTTCTTTATTGATAAATATTATATAATAGCGGATATCTGCTCAAGTTTTGCCATGAGAGACAGATGTTGAGAAGAAGCGTAAGCAATTTTAGATATTACAACAACATACTCAAGTAAACAAGAAAAGCAAAATTTAACTTGTAATTCCACACGTCTTAGCAAGGAAACTTTGTTGCGAACCTTGGTAGCACTAATAAAGAACTGAAAAATATGTTACAGCAACTGTCACCTTTCATACAGATGCGTTGGCTGCCTCAAGTCTTGGCATTGTCAAGGGTTCTTGTAGGTCTGGATTGATGGGAAACAGATAACTTTGTGAGAATTGTGCCATCAACTGGTCCATCAGCACCAAGGCTACCATAGCTTCCACCATTGGTACCGCTGCATTACCATCCCAAACAAAAGCATACTCTTAGAGAAAATTTATCTTTCACTATCAAACGAGAAAACATACATGAGTAAACATTGGTTCTCTTCAATTTTCCTTAATGATGATAATATATAGCCTACAAGCCCACTCCAGCTAGTTTAATATTGAGGATTACTTTGGTTAAGATTGATCAAATCATCAAAGTTCTAAAACATTTCTCAAATATTTGAAATATCATCCTACTATCCGAGGACATACCTCGTGGGACAACACAGGGATCATGGCGACCACGAGCTATTAGTTCTATCTCCTTTTTATCTCTAGTAACTGTATGTTGCTTCCTCTGCAAAACCAGCACACAAAATAAATATGGAATATGGAATAAACTACATGCAAATATTTGAAAAGTATATTCAAATATACGAGCATAGCTTAATGAATCAATAAGAGTAGTAGAAGCATAATATGTGAAAAACAATGTGGTACTTCCTGGCAAATCTTAAGAAACCTGAAAGAGCAGCAACTGTTTGCTGTTCATGACATACATGTAGGCAGAGGGTGTGCATGTGGTTCCAAACTATCAGTCCTTGCTAGAAAATCCTAAGATAGGGTTAACACACAGAGCACATGAAAAGGTGTGGACCTTTAACTAATATGATCTTTCTTCCATTTTTCAATGACTTAATGGTCACAAATATCCAAGGCCAATCACAAATATCCAAGGCCAACTTTTGCACATCGAGACTAAATCCCTCCTATTCGGGTCTAGGCAAGCCTGGGCTGGTGCATTCATGGAACTCTTTCTTGCATCCTCATTTTGGATTTGAATCCAGGATGATTATATTGAATTACCACCCAATCCCAGGCTCATGGGTATGGTGAAAAACATGGTAAACCACCTCAACCAAACAGAATGGGTACAAATATGATCATAAAGACATGATCTTTGCATCAAGAAAATTTGCATCTTAAAAATAAATTGCTAAGCATACACATAAATGCATGCACGAATATTGGTGCGTGTAGATAGATCAAACTTACTCCTATAGTAGATGTTGGCTTGAAAGCTATTCTCAAGTTTATAATTTCACCGTTTGATATTCCTCCCTGATCACCAACAGAAGGAAGTGTCAAAAGTGATGCTCATCAAGGGATACATCTTTACCAAAATACCAAAATTAGAAAAAGAAGATCCAGAATCAAATCAAACACGCACCTGTATTCCACCAGATCGATTTGTTCTTGTTCGTATTCTTCCATGTTCATCTGTGTAGAACTCATCATTATGTTCGCTCCCACTCAAGAAAGTACCTGCAATGATTTTTATCATAGATTAAGACTTAGAATTAGCTTAAATATAGCAATATAGAAATGCAAAGAGCATGGTAGCATCCTAAGTATATCACTACGAATCACCAAATTTGATTGAAAAACTTAGGTGCCAGATGCATATAATAGTTTTCAACCTGAAAATCCACTCCCAAATTCAAAGCCCTTCGTTGCAGGTAGTGACATAGCAGCTTTAGCAAGCTCAGCTTCAAGTTTGTCAAAGACTGGTGAACCAAGCCCCTGGCATACAATTACAGATTTTAATAACAGGCAAAGATTGCGCTATAACAAGTCATAAGAATGAGCCTTGGACTTTTAGGATCTAGAAACTTCTTTGAACAATTCAAAACCTGACAAAGAAACATCATGCACATTACATGCATGCTGCATGAGGATAGAGAGAGAGTCAATACTTACACGTGGTGCATTCCTTACAATACACGTGACCACACCACCAACAGAATCCCCTTTCACTCGGACAGCATCAATGGCGGCTATCATCTTCTCTGCATATTCAGGATCTGGACATCTGACAATATTGCTCTCTATCTGTTAAGGTGGCATATTGGCTGGGTCAGACTAAGTGCAGATAATAAGTCAGTCAAAAACTAAAGGAAGCCAATTAATAAAAATCTCCAGAAAGAGGGAACTACACTTTCAGATTTATAAAATGTTATTACTTCCCAGACAAACTTTCAGAAGTCCAAATATAATTTTACAGTTGTTGAAGTATTGTAACACTTCGAGCAACAAATCAAGGCACTAAGATTTGTGGGAGGTTCTTGCTAAAAAGTACTCTTCCACTAGCAAAACAAGACTGACATCCCAGAAATATGGAGAAACTTCTTAGTCTGCTTCTCACATGGCTAATGAATTCCAAAATAAAAGTTCTTTAACATACTACAGCATTCGTACCTGATCAAGTGAAAGAGAGTCATGATTAACCACTCCTTCAGGAAGTACAACCTTGTGGACTTGAGAGACATAAGCAAGAATCTGAAGACAAAACAAATGTTAAGGGAAAATACAATGAAAAAAGAAAAAATACACTCTTAGAAAAACTGCCTTTTTTTTTTATTCTGATGATAAAATCATTACAATTAAGTGAACTTATTTAAAGACGTTTAAAATCTATTACCATCCATCAGACATTTGGAAACAAAAATTAAAACCTAAGATAGCAACATTTATGCAGGATACTCGAGCATTATCCATACAAGTAACACAAATCAAACATGCAAGTGAGCTATAAAACTGACAGGCCCAATAACCCAAAGATATAATCATTTGTCCTCAACAGGGAATCGAAACAAAAATGAAAAGAACAAGTTTTTCTACACCCAAGAGTTAATAAACACACCTCAGTTCCTGCATATAGCTTAAGAATTTTCTTTGCAACAGCTCCAGCGGCAACTCTTCCAATTGTTTCTCTTGCTGAAGATCTACCCCCACCCTTAAATTAGAATCCAAATAAACTAGGTCACACTTGCATTTCACAACAACGCCAACAGTATCTTTATAATTAGAGACTACATATTGCTTAAATACACTACCTGAACTGATCTAACACCATACTTCATGTCATAAGTCGCATCTGCATGTGAAGGCCTGTAAGCAACAGACATTTCATTGTAATCCTGAAAATTCAACAAAATAGGAATGAGACCTTCTCAGCTCCTTAGAAACTACAAAACAGATTGCCAACCAAGAAGTACATGTGCCTTTCCAAGTAAATAGACACCCTATTACTTATTTCATTCCGCAGCTTTCAAATTAAATCCAGAGCCTCAACTTCTTTTAGCAATCAAATATACATGCAGTCACCATCATTGCGTGCACAGAAGAGTAACATTTTGAAAATCCTAGGAAACATTCTTTAAGGCTACAATCGCATAATCATTCTGCATACATCATAAATTTTGCCAAAAACACACTCTATTTTTACCCTTTTCAGCTAAATTAACCACCGAATATATGCAATGCCAAATTTCAATAAATACTCACAAATCCTCTCTGATCAGTATTTGGCACAAATACATGAATAGGCGTCCCAGTAGTCTGTCCTGCAGTTAAAACACCACCAACAGATCAGCACATCAAAAACCAACACCAGCAATACAAAAAAAAAAAAAAAAACTAAATAAAACCTTCAGAAACACCGGAAGATATTTTGCAGGTATCCGTCTCTTTTCTTGGAGTCGTAATTCGGCTCTGACCAGGCCTCCTGTACACAACATACAACTACTTTCAGCCACAAAACAATGCACACAAGTAATTCTTTAAGAAATCCGTGAGAAAAAAAAACCTTCTGTCTAGATCAAATTGCATGTCAGATTCGGAGAGCGGGATGCGCGGAGGACATCCGTCGATTATACAACCAACACCACCACCGTGTGACTCACCAAATGTTGTTACTCTAAAATTATTCCCAAATGTGCTCCCCGCCGCATTTATTTCTACAATTCAATGAAATTAACTTAACTTAGTTGTCAAGGTCAGTGAACCTAAATTAATATTTTAAAAAAAAGACAGGGAGAGATTAATTGAATGAGTAAGGTTGTCGTTACGGAGTTTCTTTGGAAGACGTGAGCGGGAGGAGATCTGAACGGAGGAGAATGAGAGTTTACGGAGGTGGGCGGACGAGAGCGAAGCGGTATCGATTCTTGAGGAATCGATAAAGGACTTGGAAGTAAGGGCAGAAGAAGCCATTGATTGATCTCTCTAGTAAACTGAATGAGAGGGAGAGATAGATTGGCTTATTGATGGAAGAGCAAATTGAGAGGAGTTTTGTTAGAAGTGGTTTGTTGGTTGTAGTTGCTTATTTTGATCTTACAAAAAAAAAAAAGTCAGTAGCCACCTACCCTGTACTCTCAGAAATATCTCGGTGACCGTTTGTCATTGATGTTGATTTTTATTTTCAAATTTTTATTTTTTTATTTTAAATTAATTATTTTTAAATTTTTTAAAACTATTTTGATATATTGATGTTGAAATAAATTTTAAAAAATAAAAAATAAATATTTTAATATATTTTTAAATTAAAAATACTTTAAAAAACAATCTTTACTATTTCCTCAAATATCCTTAAGTGTACTCAATGGATGGATAATTAGAGATATTTTTTAAATTTATTTAAAATAAAAATATATAAAAAAAAAATAAAAAAATATAAGAATGTTTTTACCTGTTATTTTTTTATTTAACTCTCTATTTTTTTAAAACAAAATACATTGTAGAGTATCTGAGAATGTGATCCAACGGTTTTTTAAAAAAATTTGCTTTTTTTGTTTTGAATTAATTATATTTTATGTTTTTTATTATTTTGATGTGTTAATGTTAAAAAAATTAAATAAATATTATTTTAATATATTTTCAAATAAAATATATTTTAAAAAATAATATGTATTTCTAAATATTTCAAAAAAAAACTTAATAAAATATTAATAGTTACTTGTTAGCGATATAAAATTTCTCCTCCTTTTCTCTCTATGCGAGAAGATTTTCCCTTTTTTTCTTTTTCTTTTTTGAAGTTATTGGGTAGGTGAGCAGATAGTGGGGAGGGGATGGGAAGACCACGGCCCAATCACAAACAATCATACAAATCTGGTTGGTGGTGGAGTAAAAATAAAAACGAAAAAGAAAAAAAATCGATAAAATAGGATTTGAATGGAAATCTTTTACTAGCTAAGGGATAAAAGTTTGTTTAATTTTTAGTGGCATGACTACAATTTTCTTTTTTTTAATTATTATTATTTTACTTGGTTATTATACATTAAAATATAAACACTTATATAAAGAAAACAACACCTTATTTCCTAACTCAATCAACCAGGTCTTGCATTTAATAGATTTTATCAAGAATTTGATTATAAATTTAGAAGATTTTTGGAACTTAAATTTACAGGAATTCAATACAATTTAAAACGGATATAATAGACAAGGTCTTCCCAATAAAATATACAGCCAACTACCAATTCCTGAAAAAAAAAATTTAAAAGAATCAATTAGGTAGTAATTGTGGGTCCTTTGGCGTTGACCAATCGGGTATCAATATCAGCTGGAAAGAGCTACCAACCTCCAATTTGTCCACACTACCACCACGTGAGGACTTGGTCAGTTGGTCAATTAGATGGCTCCCCAGGTTCGGTTGTTCTGTTCTATGGAGACGCAAGCTATTAAGAAATTGAAAACATTAATCATGCTTCTCAATTCTCGGCCTTCTGGGCTGCAAGAACACGACAGTACACACTCAGAGATAAGAGCCTCCACTCTCCCATCCCTTCCTGCTTAAATGGGCAGCTTACGTTTGTTTTTTGAAAAAATATTTTTAAAATTTTTATTTATTTATTTGTTATTATAAAAGTTGATCAACAAAAAATACTTTCCGGTCAAAGAAAAATTTAGTTTAGTTTCCAGAAAAGTGTTTTTTTTTTATTTTTGGACGGAAAACACTTTCGGAAGTTATGAAAAATTTAAAAATATCATATTATTTGCTGATTATATCAAATTTGATTCTCAAACTTTTGATTGCTATATATATATATATATATATATATATATATATATATATATATATATATATTATATTTTTTTTATTTTATATGTATATAGAATTTTTTTTATATATTATGTTTTGGTCTATTTTATA
>Ga0307513_10000961_pt1 | contig 41778 bp, 63 predicted proteins | sample 15_EM_MG_FD_202174 | JGI IMG/M metagenome (GOLD analysis project Ga0307513, IMG submission 202174) | Populus trichocarpa ectomycorrhiza microbial communities from riparian zone in the Pacific Northwest, United States - 15_EM | ecosystem: Host-associated > Plants > Roots > Unclassified | place...
AGCTTTCGGGGGATCCCACACTGGCCCCTATGGGGCAGGCTCAGTCTGAGCAAGCCGGACAGCAGGCGAACCAGCTTCGGCAAGGTGCGCAGAATCAGCAGCAAGCGCTGTTCCAAAAGACGCAGGAAGCGCGGATTGCCGCGGCTCAGCAACAGCAGCTCGGGCAGGGCGAGGAGCAGCTGGCGCTGACTCGCCGCGGGCAGGATTTGGATTATCTGGCTGCGCAGGAGCGCGCGGCGGCCGCTGCGAATAAGCCGGCTGCGCAGCCTACGGAGGGGGAGCGTAAAGCTGCAACCCTTGCGGTACGTCTCGAAGGAGCGATGCGGGAGCTTCAGACTTTAGGGACAAAAGCCTCTAAGCCGGGGGTGCTCGAGCGCAGTCTTGAGGCAGTTGGAATGGAGTCTGGAGCGAATGTGGTGCGCAGCAGTGACCGGCAGCGGGCCAATACGGCGCAACTCGATGCGCTGGATGCCGCGCTGACTTTGGCGACGGGCGCGAGCTACACCAAAGAGCAGCTGGCGAATTTGCGTAGCTCCTACTTTCCCCAGATCGGAGACGACCCCGCTACGGTGAAGGCTAAAGCGGAGCGATTTGAAACGGTTGTGAAGACGGCGAAAATCGCAGCCGGGCGCGCGGGCGGTGCGGTAGATGAAGCGCTTGGGGAAAAGCCTACTAAGCGACGTAAGTTCAACCCCGCAACGGGGAAGATCGAATGACGCAGATCATTGAAGTGCCCGGCATGGGAGAAGTTGAGTTTCCTGACGATATGTCGGATGAGGCGATTGCAGCGGCGATTCAAGGTCACGCGCAGCCGGCGCAAGCAGAGCCCGAAAAAGCGCTCGGGCCTTGGGCCAGTGCTGCCGTGCGCCCCATCGCGAAAGGGGTCGCCGCATTGCCACTCCTGGCTATGGATGCTGGGGTCGCCGCGCGTAATTTGATGACGGGTGAGGATTACGAGCACCCTTCGAAGATGTTCGATCGAGCGCTAGACAGCTATACGACGACTCCTGAAGGGGCCGGCAAGGGCGCGGAGTTTGTGAGCAGTGTGCTGGCGGGTGCTCGCGGCATTCCGAACCCCACGATCGCTGCACAGGCTCCGGCAGGCTTTAAATCGGCGTTGCCGAAGGCAGCCAATGCCGTGCAGGAATTTCAGCAGCGGGGAATCCCGTTGACGGTAGGGATGGTCCGAGGCAAGGGCGCTAAAGCAGCGGAAGACTTCGCAGCGAACGTTCCCTTTGTCGGTGGGAAGATCAACGCGCGACAGACCGAGGCGCTGCAGGCTTGGAATGAAAGTCTGCTTAAGACGATCGATCCGAGTGTAACGAAAGGCGGCAAAGCGGGCTTCAAGCAAGCTGGGAGCGCGCTGTCGAGCGCCTATAAGTCAATTTGGAAAGAGGAGATGCCCTTCAATCGGGCGGGCCTTAAAGCGGACTGGTCGAAGCTTGCAGGACAGGTGAGTACGAAACTACCGAAAGAGCAGGCCGATGAAGTGACGAAGCTGATGCAGCATCAGTTTAAGCAGATCCTCTCGGGGGCGCGCAAAGGCGGCACGAACGGCGAGACACTCTCTTCGGTCGATGATGCGTTGCGGGAGGCGGCGAAGAAAGCCGCCAAAGCCGGTGACGGCGCGGTAGCTGGAATGCTCAACAATGCGCGCACTACATTTCGAGCGCAGATGGACCCCGCAGTCAACGCGGCACTTAAAGAGACGGATACGCGCTACATGCAGCTTTCAGTTCTCCGCAATGCAGCAAAGCGCTCGGGTTGGGAGACGTTTACCCCCTCACAACTTTTGATGGCTTCGAAGCACAAGGCATCGGATGCGGCGGTCGCCGAGATGCGTGCGCCGTTTCAAGAAGAGGCACTTAAAGCGGCGGATGTGCTCGGCGTGGCCCGCTCGGGCGCGCAGGCTGCTTTAGAGCGGAGCATTAACAAGATCGGGGGCAAGGTCGCCGGCGGCGCCGCCCTGGCTGGGGGCGCTGCGCTGGACTTGGGAGCGACCGCAACGGCTGCGGGCCTTGGGCGCCTCGCCTATACAAAGGCGGGGCAGAAACTTTTAACGCAAGGGTTGCCGAAGACGCTTCGTGCGGGAGCAAAGCTACCTTCTGAACGCGCCCTCGCGGCCACTTTGGCACAGATGGAAGAACAGAATGCCCCGTGATTCGAATGGCACCTACAGCCTGCCGGCCGGCAACCCCGTTGTTACGCTCACGACGATCTCGTCGACTTGGGCGAACACGACGCTAGATGATATCGGTACAGCGCTTACCGACAGCCTCGATCGGGCTGGATCGGGCGGTATGACCGGGCCTTTGAAGCTGACGAACGGCGCGATTGGCGCTCCGGCGCTGAGCTGGACAACGGAGCCGACAAGCGGGCTGTATCGCAATGCGGCGGGCGACTTCCGCTACTCGATCTCATCTAACGATGTGCTGCAGATGACGACAGCACTACATAAAGTGACGGCCGATACGTTTCAAGTCAGCGGCGCAGCGACGCGCCGGCTGTACCAGGAAACGGATGCGCCGGCGGATGAGAAGATCTATGACTGGGTGCAGGTCGCAGGCGACACCTCGTTTCGCACGCGTACCGATGCAGATGGTGCTGGGGTCAGCATTGTCGACATCGTACGGGCGGGGACGGGCATTACTTCGAAGACGTGGCCGACAGGGATTAATGTCTTCGGGGATGTGATTCGTTCCGATACCGATGTGACGGACGATCTGGGCACAGTAAGCGTGCGGTTTCGCCGCACCTACACGGCCGATGTGCGCGTCGACGACAACAGCATCTACATCGATCAGGACGGCGCGGGGACGTTGCGGCTCGGCGGCACCGGTGGTGATTGGTCGCGAGTGCAGAGTGAGTATCCCGGTCGCTTCACGTTTCCCTCGGCGGGAGGGGTTTCAAGCCTTCAGTTGATGAGTACGCTTCCCGTACTTGAGGCGAGTGATACGGATGCGGCGGCGGATGCGAAAATCTGGGATGAGGTTTTTAACGGTGGCGTCCGCTCAAGTCGCTTAGTTAACGATGCGCGCAACGCAACGCTCACTTACCGAGCTGTGACTCGTACCGGCGTTGCGAGTGCGGTTGTCAACTATGGCACGGGAGTGGTGCTTCAGGCGCTGGCTCGAGAAGTGGGCTACCGCAATGGCAACCGCAATGCGCAGAATGCGGGCTACACCTTTGTGGCGGACGACGCGGGGCGCGTGGTTGCGGCGAATTCAGCAGGCAATTTTACGGTCAATACCGGTGTATTTCAGGCTGGTGACATGGTGACGTTCGAGAACACCATCGGTGCCTGTACGATCGTTCAGGGGGCGGGGGTGACGCTGCGTCTGGTCGGATCTGCTGCAACAACCGGAAGTCGAACCTCCACAGCGTTCAGCGTGGGATACATCTACGCGCAGACTTCTGCGGTATTTCTCGTCGGTGGCGGCGGTATCTCATGACATTCGGCATGACCATGATCGGAGTGAGTAATGGCGGCACGACGATCATGCTGGCGGCTTCCTACTCTCCCAGCGCACTAGTCGCCGCGGGCACGGCGACCGCAACCTTTGAACTCACAAATGGCGGCGACATTCGCGTTTCGAGCGGCAATGGGACCATTAGCGATGTCGGGGATTGGATCACGCCGAAGTTTGGCTTTTCCGGCTTTGAGGCACGGCTGACGGTTAACTCAGGCACGACCCCTTCGGGGGCGGCCACGGGAAGCTTTCTTAGTCTGGGTACGACTCGTACCTGGACCATCGCGCGAGCGGTTCTCGGCATTGAGTCTTCAGGCTGCACGCTGCAAATTCGCGATGCCACGACACTGACAGTACTGGCCTCTTCGACGATTACGTTTTCAGCGGAGCGCACTTGAGCGACGAGCTAGCGTTACAAAAAGTCATTGCGCAGCGCTTGTTTCAGTCTTCCGATGAGGCCGCTAAGTACGCACTCAATAGTGTGACCGACCCCACTTATGAGCTAGGGGGCGTCGTTTTTCAGGATCCGCAGGGCCTGTACACCACCTCCGAGCCGGTTGGAAATAAGCGCACCGGTAAGTTTGAAGCGACGGTGCGGATCCCGAAAGGATCGAAGGCCGTGGGTCTTTTTCACACGCATCCGGGCGACCCCTCGCTTTCGGAAACTTTCTCGTCAGATGACGTTCACGTTGCTGACACGCTTAAGATGCTCAGCTATATTCGTGCAATGGAAAGTGGACAGATTAAGAAGTACGAGCCTGGGGTGTCCCGCATCGATACGGCCGGGACGGGCCTTAAAAGAACTAAGATCTCTCGAGGCGATACCATTGAGTAAAATTGATCTTAGTCGGCCCCTTAAAATTAAGACCATTGGAGATATTCTGGTCTATCTAGAAACGCAGCCTTTGGGCAAAGTTTACGGACTTTTTCGGGACATTGTGTCCCAACTAGAGGTTTCCGATGGACAGCCAGATATCCGATCTGCCACAGATCATTCAGGGAGTGGGAACATCAGCGTCGGGAGTGATCATCTTCCTCCTGTGGAGGCTAACCAAGGAAATGGGGGAACTGAAAACGGAGCTTAAGACGTTCACGGATGTGATGAGCCGCTTTGTTCCCGGAGCCAAGCCGTGAGTGGGCTCAATCCGAGACAGCTTCTCTCTTTTGTCATTCGTCCTGCGCTGGGGCGGTTGGTCGGGTCTATTCCCTGCACAATGGCCGCGGAGCAGCTCGTCCTGGGCACGGGGATGGTCGAGTCTGGGTTGAACTATCTCGATCAACGAGTCGGCTCGCAGGAGCAGCCCGGACCTGCGTACGGCCTTTGGCAGATGGAGAAAGTGAGCTTCGAAGATCATCTCGAACGACTCTCGCCGAAGTTGGAGCAGGGCGTGTTTGGCTATTTAAGTCGCCGGCCGTACGTTGAGGATCTGCATTGGAACTTGCTTCTCGGCGCGGCGATGTGCCGAATTCTCTACTGGCATGCGCCGGAAAGACTACCTGCCGCGGGGGATTATCACAGCATGGCGGCTTTTTGGAAGCTGCGATACAACACGCCGCTCGGTGCAGGCACCGTTGACAAAGCGATTCCTTACTTCAAAGAGGCGTGCTTGCTATGAAACTTAATCCGGGCTGGAAAGAAGTCTTTGGTGCTATCGGACTCTGCACAATCATCGCCTTGATCATTGCCATTGTCGTGATGCTGGTTGCTTGTACGGGCACCTCGGTGGGCCTGAAAATTAATCACGACTCCAGTGCGCAGGATGTGCACGATGCTTGCGAGAACAACACGGTGGGCCCGAACCTGCGCTTTCCAATCGGTCGCGGCGACAGTCCTTACCGCCCTGAGCTGACGTTTGGGCTGGGCTGGGACGTGCGCGGTCGACCGTGCCAGGGTCGGGATCCGGTCGGCAATGCCTCATTCCTCTTCCCGCTGTGGGTTAAATGAGCCCGTACGTGATTGGCGTGGCCGGCCTCGTTTTAGTTGGGGCCGCGACGTTCGGGGGGCGGGCGCTGTATGAAGCGGGATACACCGCAGCTCGACTTGAAACGCTCTCTACGGAGACACTTATCGAGCAAATTGCTTTGAAGAGTCAGGAGGCGGCCGCTCACGAGATCGCCAAAATACAGGTGAAGCATGTCACGATTCGGCAAAACCTTGAGAAAGAGCTTACTCGTGATGTCGTTTACCGCGAGTGCGTGGCTTCTCCCCGCGTGCTCGAGCTTACCAATTCGGCCCTTACCCGTGGGCCCGACGCCGCTGCAGATCGCCTCCTGCCCGAGCCTGACGCCCCTCGCTGACTCCTCATTTGATGCTTATATCCGCAAGGTGGCGGAGGTTGCCTCTATTTACTGGACGTGTCGGGCATCGTTTGGAGTGCCTTGAAGTCTTCTTCGTCGAAATCCCAGAAAATGATACGCACCGAACGAGTACGGGGTTCGAACTCCAGACTTAGTTTTTGCATCAGCCGCTTGGAATTTTCAAGTATCAATGCGTCGCGGATAATCTCGAGTTGCGCGGATGTGATCATGATTTCATCAGCAAGTAGACGGCACGCCCGATGCAAATAAGTGACAGCGTGAGCAAGAGCAAGCTAACTGCGATAAACCAAGTCACGACTTCACCAGTCGCAGCGTCGGTACCGGACCGAATTCGGCTGTGACCTCTCCTTTCTTCGGCAGTTTCCTCACCTCGCGGGTCGGATGGCAGAGATACTGGGCCCCCAGCGCAGCGCGCGCCGCCATCTGCTTCTCGTAAAGTCGAATCATCGACTCATTCCAGACCTGCGTACTGACTTTCGATTTGAACCAGTTCATTTGACTCGCTCCCTTTCCTCTGCCGCACCTTGAAGCAGGGCGGCTTTAACCAGATCATCTTTCATTGAATTGGTCGCGTCGTGAACGGTCTTCACATCCTGACGAAGTTGCCGAAGCTGCAACCCCACCGCGGCGATGATCGTCGTGGCTGAGACGGTGACCGCTGCGATGACAATGGCGATGTCGGATGCGTTAATTCAAATCTCCTAAAGAGACTGCCCTGGGTGCGAGCCAGGGCAGCTCTATTACAGGAAGGTTGCGCCGCCGCCCTGGCCAGGAGTCACGCCACCCGCCCAGATCGGCCCGGCTACGCCAGAAGCTTGCGGATTGGGGAAGGATCCCGGCTGGATTGGAGTCACATTGGCCTTGAGCGGGCCTTCTGCAGCTTGTCCGGGCTGCAGCTGCACGACGCTTTCCGAGAGGAAGAACTTCAGCATCGCCATCGGGTTGCCTTCAAGGTTACCCACCATGCTGGTCGCCCGCCACCACGCTACGGTGCGTCCATGAGCTGTCTTCAGCGTTTCGTAATACTTAGCGCGCAGACCGCGGTAGGGATTCGTTCGGTTGATGTCGATAACGAGAATCGCGTTGTCATCAATGACGATATTCGGACTGCGCGGTTTGCGCCCCGTAGATGTCGCCGCTTCGGACGGCTGATTGGGAACCCCCTGAATAGGCTGAGTCTCGACAGTGTTGAACAGAGTCCGAGGCACTGCGCCGTCTTGCGGCTTCGGATCTTCGAAGAGACTAACTTCGGGCTCCGTTGTTGCCAGCGCTTTCTCGACCGTTAGAAAGATCTCTTTCCCCGCTTTGAGAATGAGGCGATCCCCCTCGATCTCGAAGCCGAAAGCTTTATCTCGCGGGAAGCCGGTCACCGTGGCGGGGCCGGAAAATTTAAGTTCTGTCATTGTAGGGCCTTTAATAGAGTCTGTTGTGTACGGTCTTTGGCAGTTAATACTTTTAAGACTTTTTCGTCAAGGGTTGCCGATGCAACCATGTGGTAAACGAAAACTGTAGCCGCTTGCTGACCCTGTCGATACACGCGGGCAATAGCTTGATCGTAAAACTCAAGATTCCAAGTAATGCCAAACCAAACGACATGATGGCAGCTCGCCTGGAGGTTAAGACCATGACCCATACTTGCTGGGTGTCCCAGGAGACACGGGATTGCCCCGGCATTGAATCCGTTAACAATCTCTTCCAGTTGCTTTGGAGTAGTTCCAGACCCGAGAACTCGCGCACCAGGAATACGCGATAAGATCCGTTCTCGGTCATGATCGAACTCATATAGAACCAAGACCGGCTTGCCACCCAGTTCTTCAATGAGGTCCTCGAGCGCATCCAATTTAGCGTCATGAATTTTCTCGTAGCTTGGACTATCGGTGTACACCGCCCCGTTGGCGATCTGCCGGCACTTCCCCCCGGCCACGGCGGCATTGGCCGCGACAATCTTCGACTCGCCTAGCTCAGCGAAGAAGCCGTCCTCGACTCGTTTGTAAATCGCCATCGCCTCTTTCGGCAGATCGATACGGATGTCGGCGCTCACGAGTTTGGGCATCTTGAGATGGTCTTCAGCTGAGAGCTGCAGAATGAGCGGCTTGATCCGCTCGACAACACGGATAAAAGCATCGGGCTTAGGCCGGTATTCGTACCCGCCGTACCCGAAGGGGTCGAAGAACTCGCGACGGTAGTGAGTAATAAATCGCCCCAGTGAGGCCCCCAGGTCTAAGATAAATATCTGCCCGAATAAGTCGGTTAATCCGTTCGGTACCGGGGTGCCCGTCAAGATCCACCTTCGCGCGAACGAAGGCAGTAATGGCTTTAACAATTTGAATCTTTGTGTCGTTGAGCTTTTGAATTTGCTGCTTTCGTCCACGCAGAGAATGTCGAACGCGGGGCGCTTTGTTTGGGGTGCGAACAGCCACTGCAGACCCTCCGGATTGATGATGGTGATGTCAACGTCGTTTGCGAGGAAGGCGTCTTTTTTCGGGCCGTGCAGGATCGCATAGGTCAGCTCGTTGAATTCCGCCCACTTTTTGATCTCGTCCGGCCATACTTTGTAGCACGGGCGCAGCGGGGCGACGATCAGCATCTTCGCGGCGTATCCCTTGGCCTTTAAGATCTTGAAGGCCGCGAGGCAGATTGAGGTTTTGCCTAAGCCCGGGTCGAGAAACAGTCCCGCGCTGCCCTGGCTGAGCAGAATTTTGATCCCGCTGACTTGATAGGCGTGCGGCCTCCAAGACGGCAACGGCATGCTCGCAGCTATTGACCCAGACTGCTCGGATGCCGTGTTGATGAAGCTCATTAATACGGTGCTCTTGTAGTTCATCGGGCTCGAAACCGGGGCGTTTGAATTCGATCAGAAGACACGTTCCGTAGCCGAAATATATCGTGTCGGGATAACCGGATGCGGCGAACTTAACTTTTTCTACGATCCAATTGTGCGCGAGTGCCCAGTCTCTCACTTTTTTAACGATCGAACTTTCTTTCGGTGCTGCTCCAAACTTTTGCCTACAGTAGGAGCACTGAAGCGTACCGAGATGGGATCGGATGGTTCCGGTCTGACACATCGCACAGCGGGAGCCTTCTAGCCGAATTTGCATGGCCCACCGTTTCCTCGCGCATACGCGCACCACTTACACAGGTAGTTCGGCTCGGGTATCCAAGGGAAAGACGGATCCAGCAAGGCGGCCTCGATTTTTTTTCCTTTGAAATCCCACTGCGCGCGTCTTGCGAGCAATTGGTCCCGATGGTACTCGCGCTGCGTCTGTTTGCCCAGATCTAAATAGACATGGACTGCCTTCACTTGACTGATTTCCGGATGCTCAGACAGGACGCCGAGGGCGTACAGCTCTTTCTGATCGAAGTGCTCGGGGTACTCTTTCCCGGTCTTCCAGTCGTATACGGTATATCCGCCCGGCTTCTTCGCCTTGAGATCGAGCACCATCCGAAGCCAACCGGATTCCCACGCAGTGGGAATCCACTCGCGCGTCAGCGCTATTTTGTGCTCCGTTTGCAGCTCGTAGCCTTTGATCTCGTTGAACGCATGGCCCCACTTCTTTTGCAGCTCAAACGAGAGCGGATGACCGTGCAGGAGATTCATCTCGATCTCTTTGTGCGTATCGATGCCGCGCTGCGCGGGGCCCGATGGCGCCGGTCCCGGCACTCGATCGATGTAGCGGCATTTGTAGGCAAACTTACAGCGCTCGAAGAGCGACCACGCGGAAAGAGACCAGGAGAAGCTCATTCGATAACCTCTATGGACTCCCAGTGACCGTCAATGTTGGGATGAACAGGATTAGGAATCCACATTTCTAGGACAGCAGGCTGCGTCGGACTGAAGTCACTTCCTTTCTTTGCAATGAAGTAAACTAAGTCTGCGCGAGCCAGTCGTTCATGTGAAGAGACGATCCGTAATCTAAGCTTCACTCGCATTCCAGTCGATACCCTGTGCGGCGCATTGTTATGGCAGTGCTGTCGGAGCAGGCATCATTTACGGCTCGAAGGTTTACGACATTCGCCTCTACTTCAATCTCCCAAAGGCGCTCATCGACTGGAGCATCTGCGTTCTCGAATCTGATTTTCATTCAGCGACCTGTTTACGGAGCCATGTGCTCACTCGGCAGCATAGGACGTGTGTCAGTACATCTGTCTTCTTGTCGTAGTGCTCCCCACAAAGCTGAACATAGCCTTTATCAGCATCTTCGTGGCAGGAAGTGCAACACCCTGGAAAGCCAGGAAGATCGTACAAGTCACTGCAGCGCTTAATGCTCATTCGCAACCTCGCACTACTAATCGAATAAGCCAGATAGCGTAAGGAATGAAGATTGCCCACGCAGCGAGCATGACTACAAGTGCCCAGTCAATTTCGCGCCTCATTCGCACTCCTTCAGCTCGCCCCAGTTCGGGCCGACAAACCCTTCGGTCTTAAACGGCACATCGAATCGATCGGCCTCCATGGTCTCTTTGAGGCGCTTCATATGCGTAGGCCACTCATCGGTAGGAGCACTGATATTGATCTCGTCGTGAACCGTGGCGAGGAAGACTTCTGCGCTACGCTGATCATCCCACTCGTTAATGCACTCTTTCGTCTGATCCGAGGCGCTACCTTGAATGAGGTAGTTTAAGAGTTTGTAGTGAAAGTCGCGCATCCGCCCGTCGATGATTTTCGACGGCTCGGAGATGTAGATGCGTCCGCCCCAGGTTCGAATGCCTTGCCCCGTTCGCCCGCGCATCTGTACATCTTTCATTAATGCCTCGACACCGGGCATTGAGATCAGGTACGCCGACTTCAGTTGCCGCGCCTCCTCAAGCGAGCTTTCAAGCTGCGCCGAGAGTCCTGGCGCGCCGGCGCCGTAGATGATCGAGAAGCCCGTGATCTTGACGGGTACGCGAGAACGAATCAGGCCCGTAATCGCTTGGATCATCTCTCGTGCCATTTCGTGCGGATCCATACTGGGATTGGCGATGTAGGCTGCCTTCAGAGGCCCGTCTTCGAAGTGCGCCACGATCCGCACTTCTTGTGAGCTAAAATCGCGCTTGAGCCAGACGTGGCCCTCCTCGGGCAGGATATAAGAGCGTAAGGAGGGGTAGGGGAACAGGCCCGGCGGGATGGCCATCGGATCGCCATTCTTGTACTCCCACTTTGTCGGTAGATTCTGAAAGTTGGGATTGTCCGAAGATAGCCGCCCCGTTCGTGCGCCCTTCGAGGCGTAGTCGCCCTTGGCTTGCTTGACTTGATTCCAGTTGGGATGGAGTCGACCGTCCGCTCGAGAGAACTCAATCCAGGGACGCATGAACGTCTGCAAGCTCGTCTTGAGCGCTCCGCGGTAATCGAGAAGGTCGCGAATCTCGGGGATGACAATCCGAAGATTCCCGGCCGCGAGCGAGCGTTTGCGAGACTTCGGCGTGAGTACCCACTCTTTCACCGCACCGGCCCGCTCAAGGCCATCCTTGAGCGCCTCTTCGTCTTCTTCGAGCTGCTCCGGAGTGATTTGGAGCGCCCGGCACAAACGAGCTTCGGCCATGTCGAGCGTTCCGGTATAGAGCTGAGTATCTCGAATGAGCCTTTCACGATCGCAGCGCACACCGCGCTGGGTCGCTCGCATTGTAATGGGGAACAGGCGCCGCTCGCGGTCATAGGCCGCTTGCATGCCCTGGTCGCAGATCCGCACGTAAAGCAGCCTGAAGAGTTTGTCGGTTCGCACGACATCTCCGATGCCGTAGCGCCCGACCAGATCCCCGGGTGCCTTAGAGATATGCGCCGCCCAATCCTTTAAACCCGCTTCGGGCACATGAGCGAGAATCCACTCGCGAACTTCGTCTTGCTCCTCGGGCGGCATGCCCAGATAGCGATCTGCAGAAGGCTTGAGCGAGAAGGTCGGGGCGTAAGGGTCGGCGAGGAAGACGAGGTACTGCGTATCGTGAATTCGGCGCCAATCGAAGTACTTCCAGTCCAGCTTAAAGCGCACATGCATCGTCGCCCACACCGAGATATCGAAGTCCGCATGGTGAAAGCAGATCGGAAGTCCCGAGTCGATCACCTGCGCCAATGCATCGACTGCTTGGTGCTCGAAGCAATTGTTTTGCGTCGGATGCCCCCAGGCGAAGTAGTTCGGTGCGTGGCCGGGCCATAGGATGGCCACTCCGCACGGCTTAGGCGGCTGCAGGAGCGGATTACCGACAATGCCGTCAGTTTCAAAGTCGACGATGATGGGGGTCATTTGTCTTGTAGCTTATTCAGTTCGGTTTGGAGATAAATCGCTGTGACCGGCACTAGCTCGGGGATCTGCGCTTTCCACTTCATCAACTCACTGATCGCGTGCGCTTTCTCCTCTCCCGTCGCATCGGCGCGCTTCATGGTTCGCAAATGCTTCTGCACCGCGAGCTTCTTCGCTTCTTGCATGATCTGTGCGAGGTGTTCACCGGGGGTCATTCGGAAAGATTTTTTCTTTCGAGGACGCGAATGATTAGCGATATCTGCTCTGTGTCAGTTGTTGGAAATTGGTTTTCAATCCAATCTAGCGCAGTTCGCATTTCGTTATCTGTCATTCTAAGATTTTCACGCGCGAGTGACTCCGTTAGAAGTTTTTCTATGCCCTCTAGGCTCAGCTTCATTTCACTTCCTTGTGTAGATGCCTCTCGAACGTATCCAGCCACTCTTGAATTTCAATGACAGTCTCGCGCGCCTTGGTTGCTTCGTCTGGAGTCATTCCGCGCGCAAGCTCTGCGGGATTATTACTGCGGCACCAAGTAATAAATCTGCCCGCGTTGCAGCCACTCGATTCAGCGCGAAAACTTCTATATAAGTCGCTCGATATATTTTTATGTTTTATCCCTCCTTGGTTAATTCCTTTGATGGCTAGCCGTCTCGGTGGAGGGGGGTTGGGTGAGCCCACAGCATCTTTGAAAACATTTTCAGGTACCCTAGAAACTTGGAGAATCTGAGTACTCTTTACCTGCGAAAAACCATGCTCTTTAAGCAAAGATTGAGCCCCCGGAGGTCTTGAATTGCCTCCTAGCGATTTCGGTATTTGCGCGCCTCTTTTTCTTGCTCTGACTCTTACTGCGATTGCGTTTATATGTAGTCGCCTTTCTTCTCTATCCAAAGGCAGCGGCTGCGCGAATTTTGTCGGCCGCAAGCTCTCTGCGATTTCTCCGAGTTTCCGGTAGTTCAGAAGCTTTGCGCGCTTTGCCTCTACAGTGATCTTGTCATCCTTCAGGATCTTCGCCAGCGCGGCGAGTGCATCGATCTTATTATCGTAGTACTTCGCCAGTTCTATCGTCGTGCATTCGGCAATCGCGTGAGAAATCTCGTCAATCGTTGCAAGAGCTTGGATCGAGTCCATTCTCTGCTGCGTCTGAATCGGGAGCCGACGAATCGCAGAATCAATCCGCTGCGGAGTGAGCTTGCCCTCTTCCATGTGTAGCACTTCATGCTTTTGGTTACTCATTTCCCTACATTCCTTTTCTCAATGATCTGGCCGAGAAATTCGGCGGCCAGTGGTGCGATCATCGTTTTGTCTTGATCATCTGTCGGCTCTTTTTGGATGACTTCGAGAATAGTCTTCCAGAGCATAAGCCTCTCTACCGACACTTCGGTGAGTACGTCCAGGCAGGCCAGGAAAATATTCAGTTGTTGAATCTGTTTGTCTTTCATGACTTAGCGCCTTCGCAAGCGTACGTGTGAATGCCGTTACCTGAGCTGACCGTCGTGCAGCGTCCGATCTTGATGGCCTGTTCGGCTTCCTTGGGCGTCAGGCAGTGCACGGCGGAGTCCGAATAGTTCGTGCTGAGCGCTAACTCTGCGCGGACCGCGATCGCCTGCTGCTCGCAGACAGCCTTACTCTCCATCACCATCGCGGAGGCAAATAGTTTGTCGCTCGTCATGGAGGCGACGAAGATAAAGACGACGTAAAGCGTGCTCAAGTGCTTAACTCCGTTGTATTGAAGAAGCCGGTCGACTGTCGCTAAGAAAGCCACGGAGGAACCGTTAAAACCTCTTTCGCGGGCCTGACCGGCTTGAGAGAAGTATGCACGCAGAGTGCACGCAGTGTCAAGAAAAAATTGCGGGCCCGAAGGCCCGCAGAACAGGGGGATCAAACTGGCTCGAACGTCACGACTACATTCTCGGGTGTCGCCGGCACCGCACCGACGGGCGTCGGGCCCGTCGGCTTAACACATTGTTCAATCGTGTAGTTCGAATTTGCACTTTTACCGATCGCGGCCACGGCGATACAGACATTCTTATTCTGTATCGTCAGTGCATAAGTCGGCGCGCTGCCTACGCTCACCGTCTGAATGCCGCCCTCGGCTTCGTACCGCCAGTTGAGCGAGTAACCCACAATCTCCCCGGGCGGTAAATCGACTCCGCCCGTGCCTTTCGTCACGGCATCCCAGCGAATAGTGGCGCGCCACTGCGTAATCGGCACGGCTTGGGTCGTTTGAGACTTGGCGAGCGTCACCCGCAGGGCGGGGCAGGAAATACTTCCCGACTCGATATTGCTTGGACAGACCCGGACCGGATCGGCCGGCGCAAGACTCTCCCAGCGTTTCCACTGATTCGCGGGATTGAGCACGAGAAGGCCGTCAGCGCCGGGTTTGTAGACATATTTCGCTGCGGGGCACGGATTAGTTTGATCCGTACACACGAGCGGCAGGTTCGTCGCAGCGCTAGCGAGCGACGGGACGAAGAGACAGAGGGCGAGAAAAGTTTTCATACGTTCCTTAAAAGTGTCTGTCGCGAGCGGGGGAATTGAGTTACTGGCCTCTTACCGTTCCACAGACTCTCGGGGTTTTAGGACCATGCGCCGGGCACTCGCCGAGTAATCCCAAACTAATCCCTCCTGCGTCGCGCTTCACTAAAGGATACCGTGCGTACGACGCAGGAGGGATTACTTCCCGTCAGTACTTCCGATTCTGCATCGGCTGCGCAGCCGGTGCATTACTTTCTTGTGCGTAGGGCGTGAGAATGACGGCGTCCGCCGTATCCCGGCGCTGCATCAGGTCGCTTAAGAACTGTTCACTCACTTGCGCGACCGGGGCGAACTTCACTTCGAGCTGGTTCCGAGCATGCGGATGGAGAGAAACTTCCGTCACCATCGCCCAGGGCGGGCGGCGAAACTCACCGGCCAGTTGAGCGGTGTAGTTGGCCCAGTTCTTCACGGAGGTGACGGGAATGGAGCACGTCGCCGCTTCGGCTTTCTTCACCGAGTCGGGCGGCGCATTTTGCATGACTGCGGAGACGGGCAGCATGATCAGGCGTCGACTTTCTTTACACGCCTTGCCCTTCCCCCCATTTGGCGCGGACCCCCAAGCATTCCACTTGCACTCCGCGCATGACACCGCTTGTCTTTGTCGGGCCTGAGCGTGGGGCACCATGTCCTCACCACTGAGCGAGAGGGCATAGCAGATCGGAGACTCCGGCTTGTTGGGGTCAAACTGCCGCTGTTCGAGGACGTTCTGGTACAGCGCATGCTCTTTGGCGGAGCTGATGATGACCACATTCAGCTTGTTGCCCGGAATCGCCTGATTTTGATAGGTCATGATGCCGCCGCGGAAGGCGAGACGGCCCACAGCGGGGCGCTCCTGCGCTGCCGCCTTCGTCGCGTGCTTCGCGAGTTCTTCTTCCCACTTAATGGGTAAATTATCTGTCATGTTTCTTAGCTCCGTCGTGTTTTAGATCTGCGCGCCCGTTCTCTACGATGGACCGGCATATTCGGTAGGGCGCCCCTCGCCATTTCCCCGCCCAAGCAAATCGATTGGGGAATCTACTTAGTTTTCCCGACAATCGTGAGATCGTCAACCGGAAAGGTGGTCACGCCAGGAATCACGATCCCATCCTCCCAGCGCTCCTCAACCGCCTTCTCCCCGATCCGGCGCTGTAGTAGCTCGAACGCATCGTACTGTTTGATGTAGGCGTAGAGCGCTCCCCAGTTCTCCACGATCGGCTTGTTCTTCCGATGCCAGTTGAGCGTGCCGAGCGTGCCACCAAGCGACTTTGCCCCACTCGCCGCGCGAATCTCGAGCAGATTTTTCTTCAGCTGATTCTCTTCAGCTTTGAGGAGCGCGGCGGCTTTGTCGGCGAGCAGCCGGTCGATGCGCTTAGCGATGTAGGCATCGACCAACTGAGTCAGATTGGCCAGATCAGTCACGGGTGTAGCCTTCCTCAAACGCCGCAGCGGGCGAGAAGGACTCGTACCCGTCTTTGTAGCGCACGTAGTAGCCGCCGGCTTCGGGTACGTGCTTAGCCATGTAGGCCCGACTTACTGAGAAGGGCGCGTAGCTTTCATCCGCTGGCGTGAAGATGGCGTGCTCTGCCGTGTAGTGCACATCGATGGAGCGAATCTTCAGCGCTCCAACTTGCTTGTGGCAAGTGTAGGTCGGTAGTGGCTTCATATTTTTAAGATCCAGGCGACGACGGCGACCAATTCGAGGATGATCAGCACGGCGATGATCGGTCCGGCACTTTCCGTTCGTTGATACTTTTTCATGGTAACGTCGCTTTGAGTCAATTCAACTCAGTTTGAAGATTGGTCACTGCCCGAAGCCATTCGAGCAACGTATGCTCTCTCAGATGCGCCTCGAGTTTCTTCTCGACGATTAGCAGTACCGACCTGTTTGCGGGAATCAGCGCAGGAGCTTCGAGCGTGTAGTCGCATAGCGGACAGGGCAGGAGCACTTTCATCGCATTCTATCGATGCAGCGAGAACAAGTGACTTCCCCGATGACTTCCTCAAACCCCTCGCTCTCGAATCGAGGTTCTCGGCCGCATATCGACATCTTCGGGTAGTAGGGCCTGCCGTCCGGTTTAATCTCGAGCACATGAATGAGCTTTCCGGGCGCTCGATAAGGACGCGCACGGCCTAGGAGACGAACGGGGCGGTACTTACGATTGAGCATAAGGCAGGATTCGACTTACACAGCCGGCTAAGCTGCTTTTCGAGAGGGCCACTCTACTGGCTACCGCCAGATCAAATCCTGCCTTATACACAACGTGCTCGCAGTATGCGCGCGTGCTGCTCTCAAAAGCAAGAACCGGCTGGAAGCCGGTTCTTACACGGGGGTTGGTTTCATTTTGCCTCGTTACACATCTCCTTTCATTCAACGTCTAAAGACTCTAGCCATTTCCTGCGTGCAAGTCTAGAGTGCCTCCTCACTCGGGGGTTTTCCATGTCTGATAACGTTCTACCCTTTCGCGCGTTCCATGCGCCGCGACAGGCGCCGTCTGAATTTGTGTCCGCATCGCTCGGGCGGGAAAATGAGGACTTCGCCATTGAAGATCTCGCCAAGTCCGGCTTAACTCCCCAAAACATGATGGTCGATGCGCATCCGCTCATCCGCCGCCGGGCCGATGCCCGCGCCGCCTATGTCATCCCTTACTTCGATCTGACGGGGCGCCCCTTGGCGAATGCGCAGGGGGAGCTGATCATGTGGCGCACCCGGATGAAGTACCCTGAGTTTCATCGCGGCACTCGCTACGATCAGCCTTCGGGGGAGCAGCTCGCCAAGTCCAACTTACCGCCCTCGATTCCTTACATTCATCCGCGGTTCCACACGCTTAAAGGAGATGCCATTGTCTGTGCAGAAGGCGAGAAAAAAGCGGCAAGTCTCATCAAGTACCTGGGTCTGCCTACTTTCGGAATTGGTGGCTGCCAAATGTGGCGAGACCCCGCCGGTTCAGGAGAGCTACATCCATGGATCAAGAGACTATTTGAGCTACGTGGGTGTACCGAACTTATCATCGTGCCCGATGGTGATATTTTTCGATACGACATATGCAATGCATACGGCACGTTCGCTCGAGCCGCGCAAAGCGCCGGACTGTCTGTCCGCATCATCAACCCCGGTGATAAGATCGATGATGCCCTGGTTAAGTGGGGTGCAAGCGCCCTTGAGCATTGGGCTGCACTACCACAGATCGCGGTCAGCGATCTCGTTCAATCTTCCGGTAGTCTGGTCAAGAAGTACCAGCTTAGCTTTAAGACTGACTCCCACGACCGGATCATTGTCCATCAACATTCTTCAAATATCATGAGATTGATGGAAGAGCACCCGGCCTTTCCGAAAGTGTGGCGCAACCTCGACTCCAATCGCGTCATGATCGGGGAGGCGATCGCGCAGCCCGATGCGACCGAGATGGACATCGCGAACTACTTCCAGCACAACCTTGGGTTTGAGAAGGTGCAGCATCGCCTGATCTTCTCCTGCATCCAGGCCCTGGCGAAACGTAACGCGAAATCGCCCATGCTCAACTGGATCCGCTCACTGGTTTGGGATGGTGTGCCGCGCCTGGATGACTGGATGATCCGTCTATGGGGCGTGGAAGACAATGCCTACCACCGTGAGATCGCGGCGAAGTGGCTGATTAGCGCCTGCGCGCGGCAAGATAAGCCGGGCACCAAGATCGATTGGCTGATGATCGTGGTGGGTCCGCAGAAGACCGGTAAGACTACGATGCCGAATATTCTCTTTCCGGGAAACTCTCTCACCCTCTATGGAGAACAGAATGACAAAGATCTACACATGCTCCTACACTCCGCGCTGGTCGTGGGCTTTGATGAACTGGACAGTTTCAATCGCAAGGAGTCCTCCACTCTCAAAGCTATGGTCACTCGACAAGAGGACTCCTTTCGACCCCCTTACGGCGCTTCCATTGAAGTCTTCCCCCGCCGGTTCACCCTCTACGGGTGTGGGAATCGCCATGAGTTTCTGCATTCAGACCCGTCAGGCTATCGCCGTTACCCCGTCATCGAGGTCAAACGCCTGCTTGATTTTGCCGCGCTTGAGGCCGAGCGCGCCCAGCTGTGGGCAGAGAGCTGGGCCCGGTACAAGAGCGGCTCCTCGCGCTTCTGGGAGGTTGAGGGGGCCTCTGAGAAGAGCGCTCAGTACTCGATCTCCGACCCACTTTCGGACCAGATTCTCAACTGGGTGGCAGCGCAGTGTTTGAATAAGGCTGGGACCAACGTGCGCGACGGGGTGCTCTACTTCAACATCCCCCAGCTTCTCACGGGTCTTAATCGCGAGCATGAGATGCGCAACACGATGACGCTGCGCGATGTGGGGAACCTTCTCTGCACGCACGGCATTCGTAAAGGGGAGGGGTTAGCACCGGTACCGGGGATGCTGGGGCGCTACTACGTCGTGTCGATCAAGCAGTTTTTTAATTAGGTGCTTGAGATCATCGTTACGTGTCCGTGGGGTCCGGTGACTGCGCGTGCCTCACAAGCAAACCGATTTGTTGAAGCGTTATGCCCATGCGGTCACAACTACGGTGCTGGGAGCGAAACTGTTCGTGTTCTTTGATGCGTTTGCGAAGCACGTCATTTTCGACTCGCTCAGCCAGCAACTCTCGCTCTAGGCGTTGGATAGTATGTGCAGCGCCTTCGCTCATGTGTCACCGTCCACGGTTGCAGTGCGACGTTCCTTGAACTTCTGGCAAAGGCAATGACGGCAGTAGTCCGCTTTCACTGGGCCCTTGATGTGCTGCGCGTAGCTATGGCCGCATTCGCAAAACCACTGCTTGTTTAGTCGGTCTTCCTCAGCTTCCCAACCTGCCTCAAGCTCCTCACGCGGGATGTCGAATCCTCTAGCCATTTGAGTCTCCGGATGCGCTGACAGCGTGACACCCGCAGTCACAATTCCCGCCGAATAATGTATTGGCTCCAGTGCAGTCACGGTGCCTGCGCTCAAAGCACTGGATGCTCATCGCTGGCTCTGGCTTCGTGGAGTTGCCCACAACGATTCGTCTGAGCCGATCTCCTCCCGAGCGGCGGCTGTTCCGATTGAAATGGGCGTCGCGGCTCATGGATGCGCGTCTCCATTAACCGTGCTTCGCTTTAGCGCTGCCGCGTTGATGGCCTCGATTTCTTCAGGTGAAAATCCAAGATACTTCTGCCAGCGCGGTCGCTGGATCATGTCGAAGCCGTGATGCGGCCAAAGACGCAGCCAACGCTGAAAGTTACGCATCTCGCGACGGTCCTGAGGACTGGGTATCTTCGCGATGTCTGCTTCGCTGCCGATGATCACGATTGACCCTCCGCGGCTTTGATCGGGAGTCCCCTAGAGCTTTCGAGGCTCTTTCGCCGCAGCGTTGCTGGCTCGCTTGCGCCTACTTCCCGACGGCCCAGACCTGAGGGTAGGGAACAAATCATTTCGCACTTTCGGCCGCTTTCACCGCGACTCGAACTGCCTCGCGCAATTCCATCGGCGCGATCGGCGTTCCGGAATCGTCGTATAGAAAGTCCCGGCATTGCTCCAAAAGCTCTCTCAGACGGTTTCGATCATCCTTGCAGTCATCGCATGGCGTGCGAACCGGTTCCGTTTTTTCAGAGATTCGCGGGTCGAAAGTATGATTCTCATGTAGCAACGGCTGACCGCAGAGCTTGCAGACAGTCTCAATGCTGCTGTTTGTGCGCATCGCGTGAGTCACTGCCGTTTTCTCAGAGAGTCCTTGGCGCTCATCGCGCGCGGTCATAGCCTCAGTTGAGAACGCCGCCTCGATGCCGCGTAGCTCTGGCGTCTCGGGAGCGGCTCTATCGCATTCGGCTACCACGTCTTTAAGACGTTCACGTAGATTGCAAAACTTGGCGTGCTGTTTGCCAATGCAAGCCTCGTCAACCTCATGCAGTTGTTTCCAGTTGGCGCACTCCCGCTGTAGCCGCTCGATCTCAGCTTGCGCATCGTCGTAGCGGACCCATGCACCGTCGTCCGTCTCCATCGGAGATTCTTCGCCGCACGAATCGTGGAAAACGGCATAGCGTGTAAGCTGAGTCTTTGAGGATTGCTTCTCGTTCTCCGCAAACTTGCATGCCTCACATATGCCACAATCGCATTCCGTTGCACGCTGCCTCAGTTCCGCGGCATGAGTCTCTAAAGTCCGGTCGTTCATTCTTTCAACCTCGAGGTGCACAGGTCGAGCATGTGGGCGGAGACGACACGGAAGCTGTGCCCGATAGCGTCCTTAACCGTATCCATGATCGCGCTGTGAACGCTCTGTGCGAGCATCTCGCGCTCTGCTTTCGTCATGCTGTCGGGCACGATGAGCTGAATTCGGGTCGCGGATAGGCCGTCTGTCAGATCGGCGAAGAGCTGCATCAGCACTTTGGCCTTCAGACGCATGAGATCGGCCGAGTCGCCGCACCGGGCCCCCTCCTCAATCAGATTGCGCTCGATCCGTACGCGCGTCGCCTCCACCTCTTTGTCGAGTCCGAACTTAGCTTCAATGACTTGCCCCATTAGGTGCTCCGTAGGCTGACGGCAATCTGGCCGGTGTCGATCTGATGGGTGACCTGATCGACTTTATAGCTTACGGCCAGATAGATCACGCGTTCCCCGATGCGGGGCACGGTCTGCAGTCGAGGCAGCGTGATCACACCGTGCCCGGGGATCCAGAAGTCGATCGTCACCATTTATCGCGCTCCAGCCTCTTGAGCGCTTCCTCAGCTCGCACGACGGCTTCTGATGGATCTGCACCCAAGCGTTTTTTAAGCCGGTCATAAGTATAAGGGGCAAATAAGGAAGTGCAGTCCATGAGCAGATACATGGCGGCTTGCCGTTGTTCCTGTGGAAGCTTTTTGAGTTGCTTTGCAGCAATGCTTGCCAAGTCTTGGCAAAACTCATCAGTACTGAATTTTTTTACCACCCCATTCTCCCCGCGCAGACGGGGCCGATCCCGGCCGCGACGCTCTCCTCATTTTCCAACGGCCGGCCGCAGATGCCGCAGGTGCTGGTCAGGCGCCCGTAGGCGGCGGAGGCGGCTTTCGGATCAGCGGCAATCTGAGTGAGCTGCGTTACGATGCTGCCTTGGTAGCTGCCCTGAGGGCGCTGTGCGCCGTAGCGTCGGGCCTGCCCGTACTCACTTGCATCTGCTACGAAGATCCATCCTTGCCATTTGCCCGAGCCGTGGCTCACTTTGACTTTCAGCCGCGTATCGCCGCCGGGCACGGCGTAGAGGCCGGACGGAACTTTGGACAGATCAAGGCCGGCTGCTTCAGACGGGGGTTGCGCACGGTAGGCCATACATTTGTGTACTGCAGCGAGCTGCCCTGGCGTGAGGCCGCCCCACTGTCTGAGCACGTCGCGCATCCTCACTGCGAAGTCGAATGTGGAGGAGTTGATCCATTTCGCCTCTTCAGGATACTGCTGTGCCCAGCTCTTTACCGGCGCCGGCGCTGCCGGTTGCGCATATCGGTAGAGCGATTCGAAAGAGTAGTTAGTGGTCATGTCATCTCCTCAATCTGCTTGTTCAGCTCTCTGATTGGCTTCGATGGTGTTGATGAGTGCGAAGACCATGCGATGAAAGCGGGTTACGCCGTGTCGGTAGTCTTTACTGAATCGGAATCCCGTCAGTTTTAAGGCCGGGGCGATCAGTTTGGCATTCAGGCTTCGCATCGTCATTATCTCCTCAGTTGCTCGCAGTATGCACGCGGGAACTGACGCTGTCAACCCGCGTTAATTGTGTTTGGGAGACCGACATGATCATGACGCTCATCACGCTGCTCATCTTCCTCGCCATTATCGGGCTTGTGCTTTGGGGGATCCAGCAGATTCCCGGCATCCCGGCGATCGTCAAGACGATCATCTACATTATCGCCGGGATCCTTCTCTTACTCTGGCTGTTGAACGCCGTTCAACAGCATGGCTCGCTTTCGCTAGAAGGGTGAGTTGCATTGCCACAGCCAGTCCGGATCAAACTCCCCATTAGTGCGGAAGCTGTCCGGCTCGGCCATTTCCATAATGCCTTGGACGAACTGGGCAAACGTCGCCTGCTGCTTGCCGCAGTAACAGATCCATAGAAGCAGTTCGTCGTGCGTCATGACATGCTCAATGGGCAGCTATCGAGAAGCTGATAGTAGATACCGCTCTCCCCTATTCTATGAAATGGGCGGGCATCGAGATCTGCGCGGTTAAACAGGACAAACTGTTGAGTGTGTTCCACGTTGCGCAGGACCTGTCTAAGGGCGCGGGTGACGTTGTCTTCTGCTGCGTACGTCGCCACGTGGACTTCCACGGCAAGGCCCCAACATAGGCCGATCATTGAATCGCTGCCGCGTAGTTGATGGCGATTTGCAGCTGCTCGATCGCCATCCCAACGCGAGCGCGGTTGGGGCCGATCAGCTGCATCTGAATGATCTCAAGCTTTCGCTCGGCCTGCTTTAAGTCGTGCAGGGCCTCTTGGATGTCGATCCGGTCGGTGTCTGTCATGTCTTAGTCTCCCTTTGGCTTGTGTGAGGTACTTTTTGATCATCGATTCGGAGAGGTGGAACTGGGTCGCGATCTCGGAATAGGTGTACTCCTCGAGTGCATGCATCTCAAAAATGCGCTGACACTTGGGGGAGAGATGAGCGATTAATGCGAGTATCTCGCCGATCGTCTGCTCTCGTTCCAATTCCTCTTGTGGAGTTGCGGAGTGATCGAGCAGCTGCGCCAGCGCGAGAGGGTCGTTCCTCGGCGCTTTGTGCTGGCCATGCTCCCAAATGAGGTGCTTGGCGACCGTGTAGGCGTAGTAGGCCGGCTCCCGGATATCCCGGCTGGATTGGAGGATGCGGACATAGGTGTCTTGGAGGAGGTCCTCCACGTCTGCCCGGCGCATGCGCTTGCCCAGACGGTCCATGAGCTTGTGGCGCTGCGCATGGACTGCCTGCACTGCCGCGCGCCGGTTCATGTGCGCTGCGCGGCCTCGAGTGCGTGGATGTAGATCCTGACCGCTTCGACTAGCTCGGGCTCCCAGCTTCTGCACTTGTTCGGATTGATGGGGAGCAGCGCGACTCGGATGAGTTGCGCGACATCGAGCGGAATACTGACGGTCTTCATGCGGCGATAGCCTCTTCAATCATGAGGGGGGCGAAATGCTCGTGCAGTCTTTGATGCTCACTGTCGGAGATCTCGTGGCTTGCCCACATGCTGTCGAGGATTTCTTGAGTCGTGGCGGCGGTGATGCGCCGACGAGATTCGATACGGGCGATTAACTTGTCCATGCGCGCAGTGTGCACGCGGGGATGAGGGGCGTCAAGCTTTTCTCCATCGTTTCCAGCTGGGGTCGAAGGTGTAACCGGATTGGTAGAGAAAGGCTAGCGCGCGCTGCCAGTCTTCTTTAGAGGGGCGGCGGGCGTTGTTGAGGAGTTGAAATTGGTAGGTCGTGAAGGCGGGGCCGGGAAGTTGCCATTGGCCGGTGATTTGGGCGGGGAGACTTCCGCGGACATTGGGCAGTGCGTATTTGGACGTGCCGGCGATCTTTAATGCGCCCTTGGCGCGCAGATAGTTTTGTGCCCATTGGTAGTTCTCGGGGGTGAGCCGCATGGCATTGGCGTCGAGCAAGTTAGTGACGTTAAAGGCGCCGGGGGGAACTCGAATGTGTTTTGGATTAGAGGGTTTAGGCAAGGGGCGCTTCGTATATTGGCGTTTCTGCATTTTATAGGACCAATACTCGTAGTTATGGCGGGGGCGGAGGCCGCGGGAACGCATGATCTTATGGAACTGGTTAATCTTCGCTATATTTTCCAGGCTCCGATTAGCCTCATTTATAGGCAAAACACCCGGAAAATACATCGAGATAAAAGAGTTAATGGTGTAAATACGCTTAGATTCGGGGTCGTTATTTCGAGATATTTTTTCGTCGATCCAGTACTCACACAGACCTTGGACTCGCTCGCGGACGAAGCCGAGGTCTGTAAGTCTATGACGTAGATAGGTAAATTGCCTGTGGGAGGGTTTGGCAATGCCGTGTGCGCGGAAGAGCGACGTCAGCTCGAAGGCGAGGTCCCGGGGAGGAGTAAGGGCCTGATAATTAAGCATGTTTGCAGGTAATCATTTGAGTGGAATAGATACGTAGATGTAAGTGTCTGATTAATATCGATAGATTGGAGTATACTATGTAAGCAGATAAAGATATATATCTAACAAGAATAGCTACTAGTAGGTGTACAGTAGTGAAATTCTATAGAGAGTTTGAGAGAAAGATCCGCTTGCATACGAAGCATTGATTCTAAAGGGAAAAAAGCACTTTTCGAAAAGTGAACACGTGCCTGCGCTATAGCGACCCCTTTGGCGGCTGATCCGGGGTTATCTCCGATAAGGATCTTGGCCCTCAACTAGAGATGTCGACCCTCAATAGGAAGGGAGGATCGCTGTTGACCCTCAATAGGAAGGGAGAACCCTCAATAGGAAGGGAGAACCCTCAATAGGAAGGGGGGGTTCCCGTCTCTCGAGAGCGCCCTCTTCGATTAACGTGGATTTAACTTAGTTCCGACTTAACTTAATCTTCGTTGATCTAACTTAATGCATACAGCGCTGTATGCATTAAGTTAACTAACAGCTGTATAAACATTATGTAAAACTATAAGTAGCTGAAAAGATTATCTCTGCACTGCACCATGCGCATAATAACCATTAAGTTAAATAGCTCGTTATGTTAAGTTAGCTGTATTTTGGCCCCCGCCGGGGTGTTTTCCAGGGAAGCGAAAAAGCTATACTCGACCCACCCACGTAATCTTTTAAAAAATTAACTTTGCGCTCAGGAGATATTGTTTTTGACTAAAACACTTGCGCGCAGAGTGCGCGCCGTGTAGGATTGAAGAATGAAAACTAAATCATTTAAAGTAACGCTGCCCATTTGCGGATACGCCTCCGCAGCAGATCTGGAAAAATACGTTAGGGATGCCGTAATAGGTTGGTGCGGCCAGTACACGGGGGATTTGGATGACTGGCGCGACGAACTCGCAGATAACCGGAGTAAGATAAAAGTTACGCGGCTGAATTGCGTTCGAACAAAACGCCATGAAAAGAGAAGTGAGTCGACTGAATCGACCTAACCCGGAAACGCCATGCGGAGCGCAGACCGGAAAACAGCCGGTCAAACTCCGCTCCCGGTAATCGCACAGTCCACGGGCCGCAGTCATCCTGCTGAGTCACGCAGTCACAAATCAGAATAAGTTCGCGTTCCGTCCGAGTCGGACCCCGCTCGCGTCGAGCTTTCATAGGGATAGCTCACCTTGAGAAAAAGGGGAGTCGGGCCACCATTTGGACCCCTTTTTCTGATTTTCCAAGTGCGCAATCGCCGCCAAGTTCCACGGCACGTGAAGACCGGAGACGATGCCGCCAGACAGCGGCACGATATGATCGATCGTGAGCCCCGCTCGATGCGCGCAACGGTACGCATCGCGCATCTGAGCTTTATGTGCCTGCGACAGCCAGCACGGAGTTGCACGGAATAAGCAAAAGTAATAGCGGTAGGCTTTTCGTGCATTGATGTCCGATCGCACGCGCAGCTTATCAAGCCACTTAAGGTTCCCCGGGGTTGGAAACTTACATCCGCTCAAAACGGCGCCTCCGACGACGAGACAGACGAGATAATGCCCAACCCAGATCGAATCGCATCAGCGACGACGCGATTTCTTTCCGCCGTGTTCGTCTCGTGTCGAACGATCCGTACGTTCCCCATCTCATATCCGCCCACATCGCCGATCCGCGCCATGCACCACAGCCCGCGGCGGTTACCGCGACGGGTCCACTGCCCACTGCCCTCCCAGATCGACCACCACTGAGCGAACGACAGGTTAAAGGCGACCCCGCGGCGAGAGGCATTGGCTTTGTGAGCGGCATATTTACCCCGCGGGGAGGCGGAGTAGCGCCGATCCGCCGCAGTGCGTCGCCGGCTCATGAGTTGAGAGGCGGTGCGGCTCGTTTTCGAAGTACGATGTTTGCCGCATCGCGTAGAAAACGAACGATGACGGACGGCTTCTCAAGATTGGAAGTGACGATATGCTCCCCGATGCGGGCCGCAGGCACGATGAGAAGGATGTAGCCCATTCGCTCCCCGGCGGCCTCCGAAAGAGCCTGATCGAGCGCATTTTGAATGGCGTCAAGGTGAGTAAGCACCCGTTGATCGACTTCATGCATCGTTGTCTCCCCAAATTTTCGGAATAAAACGAGACTTGGCCTCGATCAGCTCGCGCCAGTCTTGTCGCACCGCGTAGCGGTCGCTACCGGCCACAGCGCCCGACATCTCGACGATTTGCGCCGCCGTCAGACCCCGAATCGGGGCCGGGTAGCTCTTGATTTTGATCAAGGGCACTGCTTTGTGTTTCTTAAAAACGCGACGCTGTCTCATGCGTGCATTCTGCGCGCAAATAGACGGCAGGGCAACCCCAAGATACACTGCAGAAGATGGAAACCCTGCCCAAAGAGTGCCCGTTCGAAGAGACGATCGAGGATTACGCACAGAGCATGGATTATTTGCTCTCTGACACGGCCGTGGAATGTCAAGAGATCAACAAGAAGCCGAAGAAGGCGCACCGCAATACACGGCTGCTCGATGCGATACAGGAAACCTTCGAGATCATCGGAGGGGTGCCACGGATGGCCATTTGGGCGGATCAGTATCCCGGAGATTTCTACAAACTCGTCGGCAAACAGATTCCCGGCATGGTTCAGCAGCTCAATTTCAACGGCCCGACGCAGATCAATATTCAACCCGCCCTACCTCGGAGTGCGCTCGATGGTGAAAGTGACGAAACAACGCATGCAGGTGCCCATCGGCTCCTCGACGCCGATCCCCGTGAGCTATGAGGAGGACTTGCCCGAGCATGAGTATCGGCACGGACCCAATCCGAACCTCGATCTGTGCGAGTGCGGCGAGCCGCTGATGAGCCCGGTGCACCCTCGTCCGCGACTTGAGCTGACTGTCGCCGATGGCGCCGATACGCAGGAGCTGAAGCAGGCACTCGAGGATGCATTTGACGAAACGGCGGGAACCCAAGATACTCCCGCGAGCAAACCGAGAAATCATCGTAAGAGGTAGTCGTCATGTGGATTGAGCCGTTTTTGAGGCTGTTTCGATAAGCGACGTTAAAACGGTGCGGCTCGAGTATGAGCCGCGCCCGGCCTTCCAAGCCTTTCACGCTCGTTGGCAACGTTTTGCGCTGATGGTGTGTCATCGCCGCGCGGGGAAGACAGTCGGGGCCATCAATGAGGCGATCAACCGGGCGGTCTACAACAAAAATAAGCGCCCCCGCTATGCCTATATCGCGCCCTTGCGATCTCAGGCGAAGAAAGTCGTGTGGGAGTACGTCAAGGAGTACACCGCAGGCTTAGAGGCGAAGAAGCCGTCTGAATCGGAGCTGACGGTCACCTACGCACACAACGGCGCGACGATTGAGCTGTTTGGTGCGGACGGACCCAACGCGGAGGCCATGCGCGGCAATTACTTCGACGGGGTCGTCGTCGATGAGTACGGCGACATGGCCCCGTCTGTCTTGCCGAAAATCATTATCCCTACGCTAACTGACCGCAAAGGTTGGGCCGTGCTGATCGGGACGTTCAAGGGGAAAAACCACTTTTATAAAATGTCGGAGAACTACCAAGGGCGCATGCTGCCCCCGGATATCGATCCGATTGAGTTTGTGCGTCAGCGCTATCACATGATCCTACGCGCGGATCAGTCCGGGATCATCCCTGCTGAGGAGCTGGCCTTTATCCGCACGCAGCTGGAGGACGAAGAGTACCGACAAGAGTACCTATGCGACCCCACGGCGGCGATTAAGGGCACGTACTACGCGGCAACGATCGCCAAACTCGAAGGCGCCGGCCAGATTTACTCGGACCTCGCCGAGTACGACCCCGATCAGGAGGTGGAGTGCGTTTTCGACATCGGCCGCACCGATGGCACAGCCTGCTGGTTTTGGCAGAAACGACCCGGTGGGGTTGCCCTCGTCGACTACTTCGAGATGCAGGGCAAGGGGTGCGATGAGGCGTTCCAAGAGCTGAATGGCACGGTACCGGATGGCAGTGTGGACTATCGGCGCAAGTACGCCTATCGGAAGATCTGGTTGCCACACGATGCCAAGGCGAAAACCTTTGCGTCGCGCCGCTCCACGATTGAGCAGTTTTTGGATGAGTACGGGCCTTCGGTGGTCCAAATCGTGCCGAAACTAGATCTGATCGATGGTATTTCCGCTGTACGCAAGGTTTTGCCGATGTGCTACTTTAGCCCGCGGTCGACGGATGGAGTGGAAGGGTTACGCGCCTACCAACGCGAGTGGGACGAGGAGAAGAAGGTCTTCTCGAATAACCCGCTGCACAACTGGGCGAGCCATCCTTCGGACAGCTTTCGCTACTTCGCCATCGTGGCGCAGCCTTTTGTGGTGGAGGATAAGAAGCCGGAGAAGCGACGCATTATCATCCCGAACGCTGGGACGCTCGATGAGCTGTTTGCAGAGCACGATAAACGCATGAGAATGTTACGGAGACGTGGATGACGGATGTCAGTTGGCTGAATCGCTCGACCGGGTCGGTTGCAGCGAATCAAAGTAACCCCATTCCAGCGGCACTCTACGCAGGCACAACGCCGCTTTTATCCGATCAGCTCGGGCGGCTCGTCACGGGCACGGATAGCGAGCTGTTTTTTGATCAGGTCGACGGCACAGCGGTCGACATCCGTAAGTGGGCACAGACCGTCACGACCATGACGATTGCGCAAGCTTCAGGACTGATCACACTCAATTCTGGAGCCGTCACGACGGCGAATGCGGTTGCGCGTTTGTCGTCGGTTAAATCGTTTCAGCTGTATGGCGACGTTCCGGTGGCCTGCGTGCTCGGCTTCGGCACCAACGTAGGTCCACAAGCCAACGCCGTGATCGAGGCCGGCTTCATCGTTGCGACGGGGGTCACAGCCCCGACGGATGGGGTCTTTTTGCGGCTGTCGGCGGCGGGCCTTCAAGGCGTCATCAACTTCAACGGAGTGGAGACGACCGGGAGTTTTATCAACGTCCTCACCGGACAGGCGTATACCTGGATCCCCAGTGTTCAGCACACGATCTATGTCGTGATCGCAGGCCCCACCTCGATTCAGTTCATCATCGATCAAACCGGGGTCTGTGCGATCACGGTCCCTTCAACGCAGCCTTTCGCGACTTCTAGCTCGCGGTTGCCGGTGACCTACCGCACCTACAACGCAGCGACGCCGCCTGCAACGGCGCCGCAGATCTTAGTCGGGCGGACCAACGTGGCGCAGGGCACCTATCCGATGTCGCGCAACTGGGAGAGCATGCTCGTCCAGATTGGCAACGGATTTTGGCAATCGCCTGTTGCAACTTTTGCTCAGACGGCCAATCACACGAATTCCACCGATCCAGTCAGCGCGACGCTGGCCAATGCGACGGCAGGCTACGCCACTCTCGGCGGACGGTTTCAGTTTGCCGCGGTCGCGGGCGCCGTGACGGACTACGCACTCTTTGGCTACCAAGTTCCCGCAGGTCAGCAATTAAGTCTGACGAGCATGGCGATCAGTACTGTAAACCTCGGTGCGGTGGTCGCGGTGACACCGACCGTGCTGGACTGGGGCATTGGGCTCAATGCCAGTGCCGTGTCGTTGGCGACCGCGGATGGAGTCGGTACGTGGGCCCCGCGACGGGTGCCGTTAGCAATTCAAAGTTTCCCGGTAGCGGCCGGAATCGGCGCCTCCGTGCCCGATATCTTCCGACTGTTTCCGGAGACCGTTGTCGTGGATGGCGGGCGCTTTCTGCACGTGATTCTGCAGATTCCCGTGGGCACCGCAACCGTCGGGCAGATCATTCGCGGTGATGTGAGCTTTACGGGTTGGTACGAGTGAGCGAGACGGAGGACAAGCTACCGACGACGCCCATTGCGTGGCAACGTTACTGGGCAGATGAGCTGGAGAATGCGCAGACCTCTGCACTGAAGCGCTTTCATAGGCGCGGGGAGAAGATCGACAAAAAGTTCCGCGATGAGCGGCGTGATGATCGCGGCGATGATGAGCTAGGGGCGCTAAGTACTAAGCTCAACTTTTTCAATTCGAACATCACCATGCTGATGAGCATGATGTACGGCAAGACGCCCAAAGCGGAAGTCGTACGTCGTTTTGCGGATGCGGACGATGATGTGTCGCGCGTCGCCGGCTTGATGCTTACTCGTATCCTCAATACCGACATCGAAGTGGCCGGCGAAGACATGGCCTCGGTGTTTCGCAATGCGTTGCAGGATCGGCTGATTCCCGGAATGGGTACTGCGCGGGTGCAGTATCAGTTTGAGGAAGAGGAAACGGTCACCCCGGCGATTCTCGCAACGGCGGAAGACGGGACGCAGATTGAGCTGGCGCCCGAGGTGCGCGAAACAAAGATCAAGAATGAGTGGACAGACATCCTCTACACGCACTGGAAAGATCTTTTGTGGGGCCCGGCGCGAATTTACTCTGAGATTCCGTGGGAAGCGTTTCGCAGCTACCTGACTAAGCGGGATTTGAAAAAGCGATTCAAAGAGTTGACGGACGAAGACATCGACAGTGTCTCGTTCGACTCTTACGGTCCGATGCCGAAGGACGGCACGCAGAAAGCGACGCGGAAGAACAAAGCCGAAGTCTGGGAGATTTGGGACAAAGAAACGAAGCAAACCTTCTGGTGGGCCAAAGGCGCTAAGCGCATTTTGGATATGCAAGATGACCCGCTTGGTCTGAAAGGTTATTTTCCGGACCCCCCGCCAATGGTGGCTAATATCACGACTTCGCAGTTCATGCCGAAGTCGGACTACGACATCGCGCGGGACATCTATCAACAGATCGATGAGCTTGAGACACGTATTAATCTGCTCGTCGAAGCGTGCAAGTTGGTCGGTTGCTACGATGAGTCGCAAGATGGCTTGAAGCGTATTTTCAACGAAGCAGTTGAGAACGAGCTGATCCCGGTGAAGAACTGGGCTGCGTTCATGGAGAAAGGCGGCGTTGCGGGCGCGATTCAGTGGATTCCGATCAAGGAAGTCGCGGAAGTCATCGAAATTCTCACCGGCAAGCAGGCACAGAAGATTCAGCAGCTGCAGCAGATCACCGGCATGTCGGATGTGATGCGTGGTGCGGCTTCTGCGCGGACTGAGCGTGTCAGTGCGACGGCGGACAAACTGGAGACACAGTTTGGTTCGATCCGTATCGAGGCGTTGCAAAATGAGTTTGCGCGGTGGGTGAATGACATCCAGGCGCTCAAAGTGGAGATCATCGCACGGCACTATCAACCTTACTGCATCATTCAGCAGTCGAACATCATGCTGACACCGGATGCTAACCTGGCTGAGCAAGCGGTGGCGCTGATCAAGGATACAGAGAACTCGAAGTGGAAGATTACGGTGCGTCCAGAAACTCTGGCGATCTCGGACTACGCGCAGCTGAAGCAGGATCGTTCGGACTTCCTCATGGGACTTGCACAGTTTATGCAATCTGCTGCTCCGTTGCTCGAGTTGTCACCGATGGCACTCCCCGTGCTGATGAAGCTGCTCAAGTGGTTTCTCGCCGGGTTTCGCGGATCTAACGAAGCAGAAGGTATTCTCGACAGTGCGATTACGCAGTTCGAGAAAGCTCCGCCGAAGACAGATAAACCTGATCCGGCTGTGGAGAAAGCCAAGGCGGAAATGGAGCTGAAGAAGCAAGAAGCGCAAGCTAAGATGCAGCAGGATCAGCAGGCGTTCCAAGCGGAAATGGAGCTGAAGAAGCAGGAGATGGAGCAGCGCCAGCAGGAATTTATGCTCGAGATTCAACAACAGCGTGAAGAGCATGCGTTGGAGATGCGCAAAATTCAGGCTGAAATCATCGCTGCGGGAGAAGAGCAGCGAGTGCAGTTTGCGTTTAATGTTGCGGAACGTGATCACGACTTAGCGACGAAGAAAGAAGAAGCAAAAATAAAGAAGGAGGCGGCGAGTGAAGCGTAGATTTCGCTACAACGCAGAAACTAAGCAGATGGAAGAGCGCGCAGATGAGTCGTCGCGCTACGTAGGCGGCATTATCATTGGAGACATCGAACCCTTCGTTTCTCCGGTTGATGGCTCGCTGATTTCGTCGCGTTCGGTGCTGCGAGATCATATGCGGCAGCATGGGCTTGCTCATACACAAGACTACTCGGCTCCGGGTGGCTACTGGGACCGTGCTCAGAAAGCGCGGGCGGATCACTTAGCCGGAAAGACGAACATTCACTCGAAGCGACGGAAACAGCAGATGAGCGACGCCTTTGAACACTTAAGAAATAAATCGAGGTACTCCCGTGGCTGACCGACGTGAGCAATTGGCGGATGCTTTTAAGGAGCACGTTGAAGATGAAACTACCGATGCCGGCGCAAGCGCTGACAAAGTTGCTGACAGCGCCCCGGAAGCCGATGCCAGCGCAGCTGCTGACGAAACAGCCCACCGTGACGTTCCGGGGAGTGCCGATAGTGTTCGACGGGCCGATAAGTCAGCAAAGCCCGAGTCTGATCCTGGTAAGCCCGTGGGTGATGACGGCGTATCAAAAAATGCGAAGAAAGCTGACCCATCCAAAGGGGCCCAAGAAGATGCAGGCAAAGCAAAGTCGGTAGAGCAGACTGAAAAGGCTGCGGCTGAAGCGGCAGGCGATGCGCCTAAGATTTGGAAGCCCGCGGTGAGAGAGCACTGGGCGAAACTGCCTTCTGATGTGCGCGATGCAATTAATGTGCGCGAACAAGAGATTGCGCGATTCATTTCGCAGCACGGGGCGGCCATTCAGCACAAGTCTCAGTTTGATCAGACGGTACAGCCGTTTTTGCCCTTCATCGCGGCGCAGCAGTCTACGCCGATGAAAGCCTTTCACGGCTTGATGACGACGGCGGCGCGGCTGACAACGGGCGCGCCACAAGCGAAGGCGCAAGTCATCGCAGAGATCATGGATACCTACGGCATCGACGTGGAAACGCTCGATGCGGTGTTGTCGGCGAAACTGACCGGCAAAGGACCTGCTGTGCAGGTGCCTGCGCAGAGCGGCCCTCCGGAGTGGGCGAAACCGCTATTTGATATGCAGAATGAAATTCGGCAGTCAAAGCAGGCGCGAGAGCAGCAGATTCAAGCCGCTGCGAATGCGGAGCTTGCTGAGATAGAGAAAAAGCCGTTTTTTAACGATCTGCGCGAAGATGTGGGCCTTCTCATGCAGCGGGCAGCGAGTCGCGGCGAGCTGATGACGCTGGAGCAGGCATACACAAAAGCGCGCAAGATGAACTCAGAGGTAGATAAGATTCTGACGCAGCGCGAAGCAGCGGCGAAGCAGGCACCGAATGGAGAGTCGACGGTCGATAAAGCACGGCGCGCGGCATCCGCGGTTCGAGGCTCCCCTAGTGGAGGAGCGGCCAACGGGGCAGTTAAAAATGCAGACAAAGCGGTGGATCGTCGCGCTGCGTTAACGGCAGCATTTGACGAGCTTGTGCAAGACTGATAGTTTGCACAAGCCAGCTTAAGTAATGTTTCCGGACTTAAGGGACGCGCTACTCACCGATCATCGGATGTAGTTCTCACCCTAGTCAATACGAAAATTTCTGTCCTGGCGACAGGTCTTCGTTTTCCTGACTAGGAGTTTCGCCTCAATGGCATTCCCTAACGTTTCCGATATCGTCGCGACGACGATCCAATCGCGTTCTGGCGAACTCGCCGACAACGTCACTAGGAACAACGCTTTGCTGATGAAGCTCAAGGGCCGCGGGAATGTCCGCACCTTTTCGGGCGGCAATGTCATTTTCGAGGAAATGAGCTTCGCGGAGAATGGCAACGCGGGCTACTACTCCGGCTACGACCTGCTTCCGGTTGCGGCGCAGGACGTGCTGACTGCTGCGGAGTATCAGATTAAACAAGCGGCGGTGCCAGTCACCGTTTCCGGCCTTGAGTTGCTGCAGAACGCAGGCAAAGAGAAAGTCATTGACATGATGGATGGCCGCATGGGCGTTGCCGAATCCAGCATTGAGAACTTGCTTGCGGGCGGTGTGTACGCTGACGGGACGGGTTTCGGCGGTAAAGAGGTAGTGGGCCTCAACGCAGCGGTGCCTGTCGTGCCAACGACGGGCACTTACGGCGGTATCGATCGTGCGGTCTGGACTTTCTGGCGCCCGAAGGTGACGAATCTCGCAGGCGGTGTGGTCACCGCAGCGAATATCCAAACACACATGAATGGCCTTTGGAGCCAGCTGATTCGCGGTCGGGATCACCCGGATTTGGTGATTGCGGATGCGAATTTTTGGACGCTGTATCTCGCTTCGCTGCAGGCTCAGCAACGCTTTACGCAAGCCGAGATTGGCGATCTCGGATTTCCCACGATCAAGTACATGGGGGTGGATTTCGTGCTGGATGGCGGTATTGGGGGTTTCTGCCCTAATAACACCCTGTTCATGCTGAACACCAAGTACATCTTCTGGCGCCCGCATGCGGCTCGTAACATGGTTCCGCTCAGCCCGAACAAGCGCTATGCGATCAACCAGGACGCTGAGGTTCAGATCATCGGCTGGGCCGGCAACATGACCACTTCGGGCTCGCAGTTCCAAGGCCGCTTGGACGACAACGCCTAATTTAAAGAGGTGGCGCAAGCCACCTCTTTGGAGATTTTGATGACTTACAAGCTTGATTCTCAGTATGCGGGATACCCGCCCATTGAAGCGGTCGTTCCGGTACCGGCGCTGCCACCGTTTGGTCTGCCCATTTCTCCGGGCTTTCTTGTCCGAGCGGAAGACCCGGTATGGGGCCCGGGTGAATTCATCTTTGGCCGAGTCAGTGCAGGTATCCGTCTCTACGGCGGATGTATGGCACTGCCGGTGTGGGATGCGACCAACAAGGTCTACACCTACAATTTCTTGGAATGGACGGCGACGGCGAATGCGGGCCGGCCGTACTACATCTATCAGGGCAACGTCGCAGGCACTACGGGCCAATATGCGTGGTTCCAGATGTCCGGCCGGAGCCCACTGAACAGCTCAGCGTCGGTTGCTGCAGGGGTTGCTGTCGGGCATAACGCGACGGGTCAGGGCACGCCTGATGCGGCGACGTTGGGCATCGAAGGTGCAATCTGTGTAACGCCTGCGACCCAGACTGTGGTGTCGGCGGGGCAGGGGGTGATCGGAGATAGTGCGATCAAGCTGGCCTCTACTGCAGGCTTCTTTGTCGGTGGGTACCTTACGGGCACCGGTGTAGGGACAAATGCGATTGTTACGGCGGTTGATCCGAATGGAAAGACCATCCAAGCCTCGGTGGTTAACAGCGCAGCCATTTCGGGCAATGTGACGGTGACGTACAACAATGCGACCATCTTCTACAACGTGCTGGAAATGAACCGTATGCACGGAGCTGACGAAGCCTAAAGCGACTTTGACTCGATTCATGTACTCTTGGGGGCACTTAGCGCAAGCTTGGTGCCCCTTTTCACAAGGAAATCTATAGATGGCGCTTATTAAACTGAGTGTGCTCGCGCCGCTCATCGTGGCGGATGCGGCGGCGATCGCAACTGAGCTTGCGAACGGCGTGACGACAGCAAATGTTGTCGCACTGGCAGATTTGCTCACCGTCTTAGCGGGGCGGAAGGACTTGCTCTTTCCTGCCCTTCAGATCAGCAAAACGGCAAAAGTAGAATTCCAACCGGAGTAATGCATGTCCTTACAAGAAGCCTCTTTCGAGATGACATCGGCTGCGTTTACCAAAGAACGAGAAGCGGATAAAACGCTTTATGTTCATTTTTATTCCGATGCGATCCCAAACGAAGAGGCCAGCACGAAAGAGGGGCGTCTGATCTGCCGTGAAGTCGATTTTGTCATGATCATGACTCCCGGCGATAAGCTCTCGATTATTCGCCGGCCGATTCAACCGCGTGACTTGCAGCGGTTCGGTGATCGATATGACGCCTTCAAGAAGGGGCGAGCACAAGAAGCGGCTTCCGGTACACCACTGCATACGGTGTCGTGGCTGTCGAAGTCACAAGTTAAGGAGCTGGAGTTTCTCGGCTGTCATACGCTTGAGAATCTGGCAGGTATGCCGGATAGCACGACACAGAAGTTCATGGCTGTACAGGGCCTTAAGCAACGCGCGAAGGATGCGATTCAAGCAGCCAAAGAGGCCGCGCCCTTGCTGATCTTGCGCACAGAAATCGAACAGAAAGATGCGGAGCTTGAAGTGCTGCGCAAAGCTCAGCAAGACATGGCGGCGCAGATCGCGCAAATGCAGAACGCCATCATGAACTCTGCGATGAGTCAGGCGCAGACGGCTCAAGTACCGGAACGTGCAACAAGGAAGTAATTTAGCTTGTGAAGCTCAGCAATTCTTTGTATGCGAACTGGCAGGCTGTAGTCGACAAACTACAGCCTGTTGCCGCCAGTGTGATCGCTTATTACTTCGTTGATACATCAATAAACAAAGTTGCTGAGATGTGGGCTGTTATCAGTCCAAGCGCACCGTTCCTCGTTTACGGTAACTTTGGGAATCAAGGTCCGACAGTCGCAACGGTCACGGGTAAGTACACTGCAGCAGTGGCAATCACTACTTCGCTTGGAGTTTCGGAGTCCTAAGTGGCGCGATACGAGGAAGCTGGAGATATCGTTAACCGCGCGGCAGCGGAGTGCGGCATCACACCTATTCCGGATCCTTTTACCAGCTCGGATGCTGCCTTCATTGAGCTGAAAACACTGCTCAATAGTTCAGGGCAGGAAATGTTGGCGCTGCATGAGTGGAACAAGCTCAATCGAACGCACTCGATTACGACTGGTACGACGCCTGCTAATCCGGTTGGTACAGGGCAGTACGATCTTCCAGATGACTTCGGTTACTTCATCAACCAAACAGGCTGGGATCAGACCGAGCGCTTGCCACTTGGCGGACCGGTTACGCCGCAAGACTGGGCATATCTCGTTAACACGAATCTGGCGAACTCAACAGTCTTTGTGACCTTTAGAATGAACGAGGGTCAGTTTTGGGTGCTGCCGGATCCGCCGTTAAGCGGACAGGACATCAACTTTCAGTACATCTCTCGAAACTGGGTACAGCCTGCCGGTACGACGACGGCAGCAGATCGCGCAGATATTGCAACGGCGTTTGCCGATCTCGTTTTGTACGAGCCGATTCTTGCGATCAAGTTCCTAAAACTGCGTTTTCTCGAAGCGAAAGGCTTTGATACGACGGCAGCGGTGGGTCAGTTTCTCACTATGTTCAACTCTTGGACGGGGAAGGATGTCTCGGCGCCCGTACTGCGCATGACGCGTTCCCGTGTGTTCCCGTACTTGGGATATCGAAACATTCCCGAAACGGGCTACGGTTCTTAAATGCCATTTCCGATTAGTGGCCCTCGAGGCATGCGGCCGGCGAGGCTGCTGCAGCCATCGCCGCAGATGACTCAGTGCGACAAGGTGCCCGCGCCGATTGCGGGCATCAATGCGGTCACGAACATCGCTGAAATGGGCCCTAACGATGCGGTGTCGTTGTTCAATATGATCCCCTCGCGATACGGCTGCAAAATCCGCACAGGCTATGCAGAGTGGTGCACGAATGTCGGTACCGGGGGCGTGAAAACGATCATCCCATTCACGGGATCGATTGCGATTGAGGATCGACTCTTTGCTTGCGCAGGCAACGGCATTTACGAAGTCTCGGCTAGCTCTGCGGCGCCGAGCTTGATTGAGACGTTTCCAACGGTTGACGCCACATCGGGCTACGGCGGCTGGACGAACTTTACAACGATCGCGGGCCGTTTCTCGCTCTACACAGATGAGTCGAATGGCTACTACATTTGGAATGAATCAACGGATGACTGGACCAAAACAGCGGCTGGAGCCGCGGCCGGTCAGATTGATGGTGTTGACCCGGCAGAGTTTGTCGGGGTCACGATCTATAAAAGTCGTGCCTGGTTTGTTCGGAAAAACTCAGCCGTGGCCTACTATCTTCCAGTTGGGCTCATCACAGGTCGGGTAACGGAATTCAACTTCGGCAACAAGTTTAAGCAAGGCGGAAACCTCGCCGCGCTGTATACCTGGACGGTTGACGGTGGCGCGGGCATTAACTCATTTCTCGTTGCGATCTCAACGTCAGGCGATGTGGTGGTGTACCAAGGAGATGACCCTGATGTTCCCGGTAACTTCATTGAACGCGGAAATTGGTTCATCGGGCAACCCCCCGCAGGGCGGCGTCTGGCCGGTGCTTTCGGTGGCGAGCTGTACTTGCTATCGACATATGGACTACTCCCGATGTCGAAGCTCATCTCGGGTGCTTTGGTGCAGCAGAATGACATCTACCTGACGCGCAAAATCACGCCGCTAATCAACGATGAGATGCAGCTCTCACTAGACGATCTGGGCTGGGAAGTGCGGTTGGTTCCGAACGAGAACCTGATTCTTGTGGCGGTGCCTAAGCAGGTTGGACTTGAATCGAAACAGTTTGTACAGAGCATTAATTCAGAAGGTTGGGCGATCTACCGCAGCATTCCCTACTTTACGGGCGATACGTGGCACTCTCAGTACTACATTGGCACAGACGATAATCGAGTCCTCCTTCATACGGGAAGCTTAGACGGTGTGCTTCTTGCTGATCCGGACGCGGCGACTCAGGTTGAGTGGTCTGGGATTATGGGATTTCGAGACTACGGCGCGCCCGGTACGTTCAATCGGACACAGTTTATTCGCCCTGTGTTTATGGCGGAGCAGGCACCAAGTTACAACGTAGAGGCGCGCTATGACTACAACATCGCGGAGGCGACTGCGCCGCCCGATGCTTCGCCGACAAGCGGTGCGTTGTGGGACGCAGCGATTTGGGATGTTGATTTGTGGGGCGGCGACTTCCAGATTATCGATAATCTACGAGGGGGGTCTGGAATCGGCCGTGCGATCGCGATCGCGATCAATGGTCGCTCAGCAAGTAAAACGACGCTCCTACGCTTTGATGTCATGACGGACGGTGGATGGCAGCTTTAAATGATCCGGGCGGCAACTTATGACGAAATTACTCAGGCTTCCAAAGCTATGGGCTACCATCCGAGCGGATGCGTCAAGGGAGTGGCATTTCTGGAAGCGCAATCCGTTAGCGCTTGTGTCCTTTTCGATCATTGGACTCCTCATGCTGTTCAAGTGCACGTATACGCACCCTCTTTAGGGGCGCTTTTCTCTCCAGTCTATCTCCGTGAGCTGTTTCACTACGCCTTTGTGTCGGCGGGCCGGGGCCTTCTGGTTGCGGTGACTCCGGCCAATCAAAAAGGCTCTTTGGCAGTTAGTGCATGGCTCGGCTTTAAAGAAACGTATCGAATTAAAGAGGGTTGGGCGCAAGGCGTCGATATGGTTGTGAAAGAGCTGCGTATTGCAGATTGCCGTTATCTTAGGCAGGCTGTACAGTTAGCCAGCTGACGGATGTACTCTCTATAAGAGCGGCTCACCGTGGCGTTCATTCTTGAACCCGTAAGTGAGTCATGTCAAAAGACGTTCCCGAAGCTCCCGACTATACCGGCGCGGCTGAAGCACAGGCAGCTAGTTCCCGTGAAGTGACGGAGCAGCAGACCTGGGCCAATCGACCTAATCAGGTCACCCCTTTCGGTAATCAGACGTGGCAAAGCACGCCAACGCGTGACCCGACGACAGGTCAGACCCTGAATCGTTGGACTCAAACGACGACGCTCGACCCCGATATGCAGTCGGCGCTGGATGACCAGCAGCGGCTGCAGGCTCAGCGCTCAGGGTTGGCCGGTAGTCTCTATGGGCGGGTCGCCGATGAATACAGCCAAGCGCCCAACTACAGTAACTACGAACAGCTCGGTCAGACCCCGCAAGCGATGTCGTTTGGAGGCGGTGAGAAGTACTCCCAAGATGCGGAGGATGCGCTTTACGGTCGGTTTGAGTCGCGTAACGAGCCGCAATTTGCGCGCGCATCCGAGGCGAAGCGAACCCAGCTTTACAACATGGGCTTGAAAGAAGGAGACGAAGCCTATGACCGTGCGATGGGCGATCTCTCGACCGAACAGCAAGATGCGCGGCTGCAGGCGCAGTATCAGTCGACAATTGGCGCCGGGGCCGAAGCTGCTCGCATGCAGGGCATGGATATTTCGGCTGGTCAGGCTGGATACGGACAGCAAATGCAGTCTGCGAACTATCAAAATCAGCTACGGCAGCAGCAGATTGCCGAGGATATGCAGAGGCGTGGGTACTCGCTTAACGAGATCAATGCGATTCTGACGGGCCAGCAAGTGGGCATGCCCACTATGCCGAGCTTTAACCAAGCTCAGCGTTCCGATGCGACGCAGTACTCGCAAGCCGCGCAGCAGACGGGGCAGGCTAATTTGGATGCGTTTAATGCTTCTCAGGCGGGTATCAATGCAGCGATCGGCGGCGTCTCTGGCTTAGCGGGCGGCGCGATGGCCTTCTCGCGGACGCCGTACAAAGATCACTACTTCATTGGGCGCAACAAAGAGGGAAGGAAAGTTCACCTTTACAGATACACATGGGACGCAGAGCCGATGCCGTTTCGCGCTGGAATTATGATCGAAGAAAATCCTGACTTAGTTGTCTACACCGAGCCGGTGACGGGTAAGCAGCAAATTGACTACTCCCGTATTGACCTTGAGGTGGTGTGATGGATGAGCTGAGCATGCAGGAGCTGAGTGACGAGGATCTGGCGAAGCTCGTTGAACTGGGGCAGATCCCAGAGCAGCAAGCGGCCTTGCTCAAGCAGCAAAAGCAGGCGCAGATGCTCCAGCAGCGCCAGTCGCCGCAGATGTATGGCAACGATCGAGTGCAGGTCGCAGCAAGTCCGCTTGAGGCGATTGGTGGCCTGATGCAGCAGTATGCGGGGCAGCGTAAAGAGAAAGACGTGATGTCGAAGATGGATGCGCTGCAGAAACAGCAGCTGCAGGGTCGACAGCTCTACGCAAACAAAATGATGGACACGCCTTATCGTCGCGCAACGCAGCCGTTTATGCAGCAACAGCGAGTAGATCCTAACAATGTGCCGATGCCGGCGATGAGTTTCTAAGCCTATGGCTGGAAGTGATCTCTATAGCGCGCTGATTGGCGCGCCCGTAGATAGCGCGGAGAAACAGGCAGCGCTTGCGGATCTTCTGCGCCGCAAGTCTGCGTTTGCCAGCGTCGCGCAGCTTTCGGGGGATCCCACACTGGCCCCTATGGGGCAGGCTCAGTCTGAGCAAGCCGGACAGCAGGCGAACCAGCTTCGGCAAGGTGCGCAGAATCAGCAGCAAGCGCTGTTCCAAAAGACGCAGGA
>Ga0307513_10000962_pt1 | contig 41763 bp, 44 predicted proteins | sample 15_EM_MG_FD_202174 | JGI IMG/M metagenome (GOLD analysis project Ga0307513, IMG submission 202174) | Populus trichocarpa ectomycorrhiza microbial communities from riparian zone in the Pacific Northwest, United States - 15_EM | ecosystem: Host-associated > Plants > Roots > Unclassified | place...
GGTTTGTTATCGAGACTTTTGGTGGCGCGTTGTATTCACGAATGTGTCAAATAGACTCTCCCATCAAAGAAGGCACAAGCGTCAAACCAACCCAAGAAGGCAAAGTCCTACGGATCCGTGCCCGTTGCCCCGACTGCTGCTCCGCTGTCCGCCCGGCAACTGCTCGCCATTCCGTTCCTGCAATCGTTGATCATCTCTGCCTTTGCTCTCGCTTTCATCGCTACTGCCTTTGATACCGTCTTTGTGCTGTTTGCTTACACTCCTATTGAAGTCGGTGGGCTAGGCTTTAGCGTGCGTACCACCGGATCTCGAAAATTTCCGGATGTTCATCTGACCCACCCTTGATTCGCAGGATTCTCAGATCGGTCGCTCTCTATCCATTGCTGGCTGCCTCTTGTGCTTTATCCAACTGTTCATCACCCCCACTCTCCTTCGAAGGTTTAGCTGTGCGAGGATGTACCATATCTGCATGTGCTTCTGGTTCTTCCCATTCGCCGTCCTCCCGTTCTTGAACCTCGTCTTGAGGAATGGGAGGGACGAGTCTGGTGAGGTTTTGCCATATGCGCGTGCGGTAGTCTGGTCTGGAATCATCCTGGTCATGTTCGTTACCCGCTTAACGTGTCTCGCTTATTCGTGAGTCGCCCGTTCGATACCTCAAAATTCTGACCACTTTATTCTTACCGCACTCAGTTTCAATATAGTTCTTGCGAAAGAAGGCGCCCCTAACCCGTCTTCTTTGGGAGCTACCAACGGTCTAATCCAGATGTCCATGTCCCTCGCAAGGATATTTAGTCCCGCATTTTCCAGCTCCACCTTCGCTGCTTCTGTAAAGACTAACATCCTCGGTGGTAATCTGTGGGCAGTAGTTCTCGCCGCAATCGCTTGTTTAGGGTCCCTCGCCTCAGCGAGGATCGCGAAGGCAGGGAAGTATTAAAAGATCGGCGAAGCAAGGTGAAAGCAAGTTGACACCGTGCTGCGACCGAGACCTCCTCACACGTACCTGGTCGGTCCGTGTTTATCCTTATTACCCGAGACGGTTCACAATACTGTCGCGTTTATATTGCCTCTATTGGACGAGGATGTCTCTACTTTATCACTCATTTTATTCCATCTGATTCGTGCTCTGCGTTCTGGCTCCATGTATTGTTTTTTACTCTGCTGTCGTCTCTCGTCTGCTCTGTATGTAGCCTTGTTCTCGCGCCCATCACCCTGCTATTCTTGTTTTGGACAGGTTCAAAAGGATATCTTTTCTTCCTTTCCGTGTTCCGTACTAGACGCTTTTACATTAAATGTAGCAAACATTCCTAATTCTTGCCTTCTTACCGAACTCTACTTCATCCATCTGATCCGGGTGACCTTGTTTGGCTCAAGTTCTTTGGTCCCGGCTCTCCATTCGGTAAGACCCAAGTCACCGACAGCTCAGATCCAGATTCCCCTTTCTGGAACTTTGTAATCAAAGCTTTTTTTTATATGTTTCGGCCTTCCCTGCTGTCTGATCGACAGCTCCGGAGTTCTATATTCTGCCTCGGGCGGCCATCAACAAATTGACCGTTGGTCCAGCCACGACGACGGTACGCGCGCCCGTACGAGGTCACCCAACCGCCGCGCCAGTGGCGTCGCTTCTAGAACAACTACACTCCCGAGTAGGCAGAAACGCAGATAAAGAGATGGTCGGTCGGTTTAGGTTATCTACAGGTCACCTGTGCGCGGTCGCGTTTCTGTCCACGATCGGATGGTGACTAGCTATACGCTACGCGCACCACTGGGATGGTGTAGTGATGCCGTGAGCGGGCGATCGGCACCTACGTTCAACGGAGAGGGGAACGCCACTTCCTCGACCGGCATCACGTCTTAACATGTAACACCCCATCCAACTCTCTCGAGTTATCACTTTCCTACCCTCCACCCTCTGTGCCACATTTTTCCCCCGCCCACCACACCCATTGTATGCAAGAGTATCTTTCGTCCCTCGGTTCTCCTACCACCGCTCCGGTCTAGGGCGTACTTAAGCAAATGTAAATTGGTATTGGTCTGCCCATACGGCAGCTCGTGGTTAAGCTTCACGGTCAATGAATACTGTGGTTTGTGACTATCATTGGAGGACACGTAGCACCACAAATTGCAATTGTGAGGCCTTCGCGCTCCGCGTCCAACGGAGCGGGCGCTTAGTTCATACCACTACGTTACTACAGGCCGAACCCCTGATCAACGTCGGGCGAGCATCCCCTTAGTACAACAAACTAGCATGGGAAAAAGGAAGACAAAAAACAACTCCACGATGAGTGCCCCCCGTTTCAAATTGGTCGGCGTATTCACCGGCCGGACGGCAATAGCTGTGGCCTTCCTACTACCACTTCCTATGGAGGCGGACAAGACTATGGTACTCCGTGGCAGGGATGAACTTGAACTCGCTAGGTAGCTGAATGAGCTAAGGGAGGTTGATTGATATCGTGTGAGATGAAGCGATCTTCATTTCACCCTCAAATCCGAGTCGACAAGCGATCGCATGCACTCGAAGGGGTTCCGTCTTCGCAAACTCTGCAAGGCATGGCCGCAAGCGCGATCGCGCCGCTTCGGCGTCGTACTTATCGGCGAGGATTAGGACTTCCAACAGGACGGTCAAGTCGTCGATTACGGGTGAGGCGAAGGGATATATGAGCCTTAGGATGAGTTCCAACGTCCGGGGTGGGTCAGTGATGTCGACGTTGGAGGATGGTGATGGGGGTCGAGGGACTTTGAACATGTCTTTGAAGACGGGTAATGCGAAGGAGAGGAAGAGTCTATGGTCTTCGAAGTTGCGACTGTCGGTGCTGTGAGTAGCATGCAGGATAACGTCCCCATCGAGTCGCAAGTTGAGTATCCCAATGATGGCGCGCGAAAAAGTTGCGGAGGCGCCGAGGCACGAGCCGGAAATTTGCTTGACCCGATTACGGTCGTCATCCTCGTGAGAGCTCGATGAAAAGCACTGGCACGCGGTTCGTGTGGCAGGACAAGGAGAGAGGGATTTGGCGGAACTTGGTAGAACTGTTGGTGAGCGAACGACTGGCGAACAAAGCTCGGTTTTGTGTTGATCAGATCGTGACGCTAGTACCTTGTCTTCCCATCTCCCACCATCCTCGTGGCCAAGACTCATCCTAGCAGTGACAATCGACACTCGAAGCTTGACGAATAACTCCCAGACGTCCCGCAGGCTGGTAAACGCGAAAAAAAAAGGTTTCTGTCTCGGCCCTTGAATTTGCATGACCACCCCCTCCCCGCAACGGCATCTCCACATGTGGGTGTCCCACACACGATCCCTGGTATCGACATACCTTTCACGAAGCGTATTTTACCGTTCCGAACGGACTTGGTGAATAAAGTCGACGGTGATGGCGCTGGTGTTTAAGTTTCCCGCTCCACGTTCCCATCACACGACACAGAATACGGTGAACGACTTAACGCCCATGATATCTACACAGGACATATCACAATGGATCCGCGAAGAGCCGAAACAGAAGAAAACTTGAGAATAGAAGCATCACAGTTCAAGATTAGTCTATTGGTTACGTATCGCGCTCTCGCCAGGTTTAGTTCATGTTGGTCAACTTCTTGGTTTGCTGGCACGTTGTTGCACGAAGCAAGGATTACCACCGCGCCTCGGGTAACAACACCGGTGGCACCGTAGGGCTGCCATACAATGTATCGGTGATACGAGCATTCGAGGTACCCGGCCCGCGACAGGTAGGAAACAAAAAGAAAACACGTCAGTGTTTTGTATACGTGTGACTGGGGACTGTTGGGACCCAGCGGGATCCCGGCTTGATGTCCCGAACGTCGTTTGTCCTCTCATACCGTTCGAAAAAGTCTAACGGCTTCCCTTCCCTCCAGTGGACTTTGGGGGACCCGTGCCTGGGACAAGTTCCACCCTGCCATCTGATACGCAGACATGAGCGGATGCTAGCCTTCCCATTGATCATAATCCGACGGATGTCCTGAAGATATAAATCCCCTCTCGAATTCTCCTGGTTGAGTGGTTCTCTTGTTCCCGAACCGCCATGTACACGCCTTCTATATCTTCTATTCCCTCGATAACCCCCCGATACAACAGTTCAGAAGAGGGCGACAATGATCCAACATGCGTAGGCGAGTGTATACCCGTCTTCGATGAGTCCACCGCTCTGCTGTCCAGCGCAGACCAAAACGTCGTCGAGAGCCAGCTGCCCAAGCCCGCCAAGATGACCCCCATTCCAAAACTTGCGCTGGTGGCTCTCTGTCTCATTCGTCTACTTGAACCACTCGGCTTTACCCAGCTGTTTCCATACATCAACGAGATGCTGGTCGACCTGAACATGGTCGACGACCCCTCCAAAGTTGGCTTCGTCAGCGGATTGGTTGTGAGTGATGAATTGTTCTTGAAAGTATCAATCCTCACGGTGAATACCCTATCCGGTCATCCGCAGGAAAGCGTGTCCGCTGTCTTTCAATTGATATCCATCTACCACTGGACCAAGGTATCAGATGCCGTTGGCAGGCGTCCAATCATCCTCTTCGGTGCTCTCGGAATGGGTTTCATGACGCTCCTCTTCGGGTTTTCCCACAACTTGACCCACATGTTCATTACAAGGAGTTTATATGGTTTCTTTGCTGGTTAGTAACGTGTTTTGGTTCCTCGATATCACTAAACATTGACGTAACCATGAACAGGGAACGTCGCGGTCATTCAGAGCGCACTCGGAGAAATTTCCGATCCGACGAACCAAGCTATCATGTTGCCAATTTTCGCACTCTGCTGGCCGCTTGGTTCCGTTATCGGTCCCATGATCGGAGGAACGTTCAGTAACCCTGCCGATAAGTTCCTGCTCCTCGATGTCCCTCTGCTACGTCAGTACCCATATGCTATGCCCTGTATGGTTTCTGCTGCGGTTTTCGCACTTTGTGCAACTTTGGCTTATTTCCTGATGGAGGAGGTCCGGCATCATTTGTCATCGGTTTTCGGTGACGTGCTGTACTCACGAATGCGTCAAAATAGACTCTCCCATCAAAGAAGACGCAAGCTTCGGAACAAGCCAAAAAGGCAAAGTCCTACGGATCTGTACCCGTTTCCCCGGCCGCCACTTCGTTGTCTGCCCGGCAACTGCTCGCAATTCCGTTCCTGCAATCGTTGATCGTCTCTTCATTTGCTCTCTCTTTCATTGCTACCGCCTTCGATACCGTCTTTGTGCTGTTTGCCTACACTCCCATTGAAGTTGGTGGGTTAGCATTTAGCGTACGTACCGGATCTCGAAAGTTTCCGGACGTCATCTGACCCATCTTTGGTTCGCAGGATTCCCAGATCGGTTACTCTCTGTCCATTGCTGGCTGCCTCTCGTGCATGGTCCAACTCTTTATCACTCCCATCCTCCTCCAGAGGTTTAGCTGTGCGAAGATGTATCATATCTGCATGTGCTTCTGGTTTTTCCCATTCGTCGTCCTCCCGTTCTTGAACCTCGTCTTGAGGAATGGGAGGGACGAGTCCGGTGAGGTCTTACCATATGCGCGTGCGGTTGTCTGGTCTGGAATTATCTTGATCATGTTCGTCACTCGGTTGACGTGTCTTGCTTATTCGTGAGTCACCCGTTCAATACCTAATAATCCTGACCCTTCTATCCTCACGGCGCTCACAGTTTCAATATGGCACTTGCGAAAGAGGGTTCTCCTAACCCACCTTCTCTGGGAGCTACTAACGGTCTAGTTCAGATGTCCATGTCCCTCGCGAGGATGTTTAGTCCCGCATTTTCCAACTCCACCTTCGCTGCTTCTGTAAAAAGCGACATCCTTGGAGGTAACCTGTGGGCAGTGGTTCTCGCCGGAATCGCTTGTTTAGGGTCCCTCGCCTCGGTGAGGATCGCGAAGGCAGGAAAGTATTAGAAAACCGGCGGGGCAAAATGGAGGCAGATTGACACCGTGCTGCTACCGAGACCTCACACATACCTGGTCGGCCCGAGTTTATCACCATTTCCCGAGATGGGTACTGTCACGTTATTCTTCTGCTATTGTACGAGGTGTCTCATTATTCTCCATTTTATTATGCTTGGTTCGCGCCCCGCGTTCGGACTCCATCAATTGAGTTTTGCTCTGCTGTCGTCTCCTGTCTGGTCTGTATGCAATGTCAGTCCTGCTCTCGGCTTTCTTTAGTTCGTGCGTGATTTGGACAGATTCAAAATGTTGTAAACGATGTCCTTTCTTCCTTTCTGTATTCCGTACAGGACGCTTTTACATTAGATACAACAAACGTTTCTCTTTCTTGCCTTCTCACAGAAATCAACTTCATCCATCTGATCTTCGTTGACTGGGCGACCTTGCTTGGCTTAGGTTCTTTTGTCCCGGCTCTTCATTCGGTACGACATGAGTCGCCGACAACTCAGGTCCAGATTCCCCTCTCTGGAGCTTCGGAACCTAAACCACCTTACATATGTCTCAGCCTTCCCTGCTGTCTGATCGACAGCTCCTCCGGAGTTCCATACTTTGCCTCGGGCGGCCATCAGCAAATTAATCGTTGTTCCGTTTATCAGGTCCCTGAGGGAACCCGGGCTCGCGTGCCGTTATTTCGGGTACCTTCACCAAAAGTCCAAACTCTTCTTCCGCACTGGTATGTTGCGCGTCACTTGGTCGCCACAACCTTTTGACAACGGTAACGTTAATAAACCGGAGGACCAAACGAGTGTCGGGATCACCCTACTATCGCGCCAGCGGCACCGCTTCTGGAGCAGTTACACCCCTGAGTAGGTATAAACGCAAATAAGGAGATGTCCCGTCAGATTAGATTGTCTACAGGTCACCTGTGTGCGGTCGCATTTCTGTCAACGATCGGATGGTGATTAGCTATAGATGACGCGCCTCCTGTCTGGGGCGTACCTAAACAAATGTAAATTGGTATTGGCCTGTCAATACCGCAACCCGTGGTTTATGATTATCATTGGAGGACACGTAGTACCACAAACTACAATCGTGAGGCGTTCACGCTCCACGTCCAACCGAACAGGCGCTCGGTTCATACCCAACTACTGACAGTGTGCTACGTTACTACAGGCTGAACCTTGGATCAACGTCGGGCGAACGTCTCCCCAGCATAACAAACTAGCATGAAAAAAAGGAAGACAAAAAATAACTCTACGAAGGGCATCCCCTGTTGCTGAGTGGTTGGCGTGTTCATCCGCCGGGCAGTAATCTGCGAGGCAGTTGGCGTGTTCATCGGCCAGGCAGCAATCGGCGGGGCGGGGACAGCTGCGACCTCCCTACTACGGTGCTTCTTATGGCGGCGGACGAGGCGATGGTACTCCGTGGCAGGGATGAACTTGAATTCGTCAGGTAGCTGAGTGAGCTCGGAGAGGTCAATCGCTGTCATGTAAGATGAAGCGATCTTCATTTCGTCCTCAAATCCGAGTCGACAAGCGATCGCATACGCTCGAAGAGGTTTCGTCTTCGCCAACTCCGCAAGGGATGGCCGCAAGCGCGATTGCACCGCTTCGATATCGTACTTATCGGCGAGGACCAGGACCTCCGACAGGGTGGTCAAGTCGTTGATTACGGGTGAGGCGAAGGGATAGATGAATCGTAGGACGAGTTCCAACGTCCGGGGTGGGTCAGTGACGTCGATTATGTCGACGCTGGAGGATGGCGATGGGGGTTGAGGGACTTTGAACATGTCTTTGAAGACGGGTGATGCGAAGGAGAGGAAGAGTTTGTGGACTCTGAAGTCGCGGCTGTTGGTGCCGTGAGTGGCACGCAGGATAACGTCTCCGTCGGGCCAGTTGAACATCTCGTCCGAGCTCATGATGATGTGTGAGGGAAAGTTGTGGAGGTGCCGGAGCACGAGTCCAGAGGCTTGCGTAGTCCAAGTGCGGGGTAGTTCTCTCGAGAAAACCGTCCTCCGTGGAGGAACAACTTTCGCGACGGGGGTGGATCGAGGCGTGATGATACCTAAGGATCTTTCAACCGACGAACGGGGTCAACGTCCAAATATCGGATTTCGTACAGGACGGGAGGGAAATGGCGAAACCGGATCGAACTGTTGGTGAGCGAGCGACTCACGCCGACTCACGTACCAGGGCGGCCAGGCTTGTTCCGCTGCGTTCGGTGATTGCCGACGTGGGTCACCAAAATATGGAAACAGACGAGGGGCTGAGTGAACATGCTGGGCGACCTTCCACGCCGCCACCGCAACTCGTCCTCCGTTTCCATCAACACATCCCGTCGTTCACTCACATCGGTACTTCCCTCACCACACCACTCGATTCACGCTCGATATATCTCTACCTCGCGAAACGTTGGATCACACCATCACCGCTGTATTCCGCAAACACACGAGGATGAAAGAGTCAACTCTCATTCCATCTCGTTAACTGCTGTCATCGGCCAATAATCCCTGATTCTGGTTCGCACGCCGTGTGTGGTGCTTGTTTGGACGTGAACGCGCTCCCAGATCACTCCTAGCACAGATAATTGACACTTCACGAATGGTTCCCGGACGCCCCTATTCAGAATATAGGACTTCTCTTGCCCGCAGGCCGATGAATGCGGAAAATCCCACCCAGATGATTTCCGCATATCGCGCCTCGACCGTCGTATTTGCATTATCCCCTCCTCTTCGCATCAGTATCTCCACATGCGAGTGTCTCGAAGACGGTTCCAGATACTGACAATAGTACGAGTTGGATGCGTGGTATACACTACGGCAACTACAATTTCGTCGGTCATCTCTGCTTGCTGCGTAGGAAGGTATTCGAGAGATACGCTCTTCCCAATTCACGCAACGGAAACTGAGCCCACAAATAGGTCCACATCAAGTTTCTTAGAATTAGCATACGTCCCTCAAAAGCAGGAGTAGCATTCTACCCCAACTCGTAGTCAGCAGGGGGTCAAATGTGAAGGACTACACGTACTATTTTCGTGCTCTTCTGGCCGAGGTGCATTCAGAACGCTTGATATGGTCATAGGAGGGGTGGGCTCCGGGGGTTCGAATGTGAGGGTGAGGTCACAACCTTGAAACCGATTTTGTGTGGTTGCATTTCCGGTTGATATAGGTGGCTCCTCTTTGCGAGTGCCCTCTGCCCTCCCTGCAGCCTCTTCAACCATTTCAACCACCTTTTTCTTCTCACGTTTAAGCCTCTTTCCCCTCCCCTCCTGTGATAGAATCAGAATGGTATCGTGTCAAAAGACATGGAAACCACAATGTACCACAACCTTCCCTCTGAGTTCCTTAGACTCCTCTTTCAGACATTCATGTTCAGTCACTCCTCCAGCCATAAAACCGTTCGCTGGAAAGTGGTTTTCCATTAATGGATCAATTGAGGATCAATTGGGGAAAATGGGGAGCATACCACTAGCGCTTGGCAGTGGCCGCAATGGGGGTGGGTCTAATATGCCACAAGGATGGTCAAAGGTGAGGCGGGGTGAAACGGAGAATACATACCAGAATCATTTGATATTGTAACCAAACGTTCATATGCACTAGAAGGTGGCCATGCAGAGGGTGGATCCCCTTCTAAACACAGAAGTACAGCTTTTGCGTTTGGCCGGTTGCTTGGTTGGTGTTCCCAAGAAAGCTGCAGTTGCTCCCATATAATATCTGTGAACAGTTTCCCTCCCTCTCCTCCAGGTCTCACAGGACGTTCACCCTTTAGGACCTTCCCAATAATAGCGAAGGGTTTAGATGGGAAGAATGGTGTCCTCCCACTGAGAACCTCGTATATAACCATTCCCAGCGCGTAACAATCTGACTGCTTCGTTGGACGACTCTTCTTCAAGTCAAAGGGTTCCGGGTCGAGGAGCTCTGGGCTCATCCACGGAATTGTGCCGCCCTCTGCGCATGACGTTACGAGGGTTGTCTGATCCGAAGCCATCGTAAGGAAGCTGAAGTCCGCTAAACAGGCGTGGCCGCTGTTGTTAATCAGGATATTTGCCTTAGGGCTGGTGAGGTGCGTGCAGGAGGCTGGCAAGGGACTTAGAAACGTACCCCTTTGAGATCACCGTGGATTATTCCTTGGTCGTGCATGTAGATCAATCCCTTAGTGACATCTCTCACCTCCAGGAAATGCATGATTGTCAGTGACAAACGAAGAGAAGGGCCTTGAACAAAAAACATACGAGTTTCAACCGATCCGCATTGATATTCGCCTTCACAAACTCATTGATATTACCATTCGTCATCCACTCCGATACCATCACAAGACGACCATTGGTCATTGTCACACCCAACAGTGGCAGCACGTTTGGATGACAGAGAGTTTTCCACCCTACAACCTCCTTGCAGAAGCTCTACCAGACGTGATCAGTTGTTGACCCACATAGCAGGTCGAGAGACCACCACCGACAACCCACCCTTCTAATCTGCTCGAGGTCGTCCTTCCTGCGTAACCTCAAAACCTTGGCTGCAACCTCCTTGCCTCGATGCCGACCCTTCCACACATCCGCAAATCCGCCGTAGCATACTGGTTGTTCGTTCGGGTCATAACAAAGCGGAATTTCTAGTGATCGTGGAACCAGGGCTTGACGGCCGCAGATCCTATATACAACATACAGAAACTTCTTGCGTATCTGTGGCGCAAGATCGTTCATGACCTAACCGGCAGGGAGACGGGGTGAAAGTTTGAGTCAGAATCCACCCACTCATTCCTCAGTACAGAGACTCACTTCGTCCGTCATATCGATAAAGGTCTGGGCGTCGCCTTGAGAGAGGCATCTGAGTATCTCAACCTGATTATAGTCCGTGAAGATTGTAGTAATCAGATAGACGCGCTCACGCGTGGTGAGGGTTTTTCTGATCAGTCCATTCCAGGTCAGAGAGTCTAGGTGATCTACGGTTAGTTAACAGGGTTCCTGGTGGGTTAAATTGCAGACGAATCTGGTTTCGTGTACCCACCCAACGTGTCTCCTGAATCATTTTTGGCCTCACACTCTCGGTCACCTTGGGGACCACCTGCAAAATCAGATGTGGGCTTAGAATTACTGCGGTCTCACTTGCCCGAGGAAACACACCGCCCGTTCGTGGGCCCGATGCCCGAGTGTGTTGCTCCGGGTCCTGCAGTGATTCTCGCTGATCCTGATGTGTCTGAGGAAGCGGGATTTCTCGGTCCTCGGAGACCATTTCACTGACACCTACGCAGGACTGGTTGCGAGATTGGCTCCCGGTTTCCCAATCTAGGCCCCATACGCGAAGTCAGAACAACTTGAGTTCAGGAGATGTATGACACCCACGAGAAGCGTCATCGGCTGTATTGCCAACGTTCGTACCCGAGGTGCCCTGCACAGACTCTCGCCCTGGAAGGACCCCATCATCCGTGTTCTGGAAGTCAACGCCCTTGCCCCCATAGTACAAATATGCCGCTGCGGAGTTTAAGTCATTCGTTCTATATTCCAAAGGTGAAATCGGCTTACTAGATTGGTCGTGTCCCAGATGATCCGCAGATGGATCGTTCAGTAGGTGCACAGTTGTTTGGGATCTCGCCGAGGTTGAGGGTGTGGCACGACACAGAAACGTAGGGGAGGGGTTTCGATCTTCACCGCCTTGGTGGTATCTGTCACCTGCATTCAGAGCCAAACCTCCACCCGTGTAAGGTGCGAGTAGGAAAGGTTAAAATGGGCAACGTACCAGAAGCTTCGAAGTCGTCCAAGTCGTCCTCTTGCGTCGCGGACACACAACCTTCCGAGCCATAGTTGAAATCTGATCGTACGCCGATCTCAGCAATGGCAAAATCAAGTTTAGGAATGAACAACTCACCGGACCTTTTGTCACTCACGCCTACTCTCAACGCGCTTCCGCTGCTGAGAGTATCCTGGAGGTCCGTACCAGACACAGAATACGAAGGATCCTGCAGTGTCGCTCTGGGACTAGGATGTAATTTTTCATTCGGGCCCTCATCCGTCCTCGCAACCCAATCGCAATTCTCCGGAGAGACAAGGTCGCTCCCAGAACGGTTATCACCTGCGCCAAGTGGTGGATGCTGCAACATTTCCTTGGGACTAGCGTGCGGTCTTGCATCCTGGCTCTCGTCCGCCCCCACGCTCTCACCACGGTTCCCCGGAGAGACGGGACCAACGCTCCCGTAGCCCACCCCCAGGGAACGGATCCTCAGAGTGGGAGGGGGGGATGGAGAAACCGTGATGCGGAGTGGAGGCGGATCCGGCGCCACGGGATCCCGTCCGGCAGGCCCCCCCCGCAGCCTCCACAAATCACATCCAAACCTTGGGCCGGGGAGTTTTACGGGTGAGGGGGGGCCTACACACAAGGAAACAGCGGGGTCAACGAATGCCCGATCGCCAAAGGGGGAAGAGCTCACGAACCACGGAGACCCTTCAGCACCTCCGAAACCTGTGGACGCACGTGAGGATGCCGATGCCAGCAGCGTCCCATCAATGCCCATAACTCGTCCGTGAAAGTTGGGTCGGTCGGTCGAGGCGGGCGCTTGCCAGTTAATATTGCCGCCGTAGCCACTAGATGTGTGCGATCATCAAACGGAATTGCGCCGGTAAATACCTGTAGTAACACGAGATAACGGTAAGCCAAGGGTCAACGCAAATAACCCATCCGTGACGCACCTCAATCATGACCATTGCGAATGAGAAAATATCCGCTTCTTTGCTGCGTATCACCTTCCCTTCCAGGATCTCTGGCGCAGTCCATCGTGCGCTGTAAACCAGATCACCCGTAGTGCCTCGTGCCGAATCCAGGTTACGAGTGACCGTGGTAAGACCAAAACCCGTGATCCGTGCGTTGTTTGTAGCATCCATGAGGATATTGGACTTGGTGCGTGTCAGGACGGTCGTGGGACGGGACTTAAATTATTCACGTACTCCCTTGAGATCGCCATGAACTATATCGCGTGAGTGGAGGTAATGAAGGCCGTCAGCGACACAGGATAGCTGGTGGCAGGAGTGAGCAGGGGATTGAATGTGACAGTAGGGACACCCACGAGACCAAGTCGGTCTGCACCCGGGTGCTTCTTGACGTATTCCGTCAGGTCTCCGCCAGGGATCCATTCCGAAACAAGCTGGAGAGGGGCGGAAGTAACGCCAAGGAGACGGACAATATTTTTGTGTTCCAAGTGTTTCCACACTGCGGCCTCTTGACAGAAGGCCTGTGAGTCTTGTCAGCAAGGACGGACAGGGAAGGCGATGACATCAATAGTGTACCCTCGTAGCTTTCCGAGGACCGTCCTTGGAGTACACCCTAAAACGTTTGATGCAAACCGTCGACCCGTTCAGGGACCCTTTGTACACATCGGCAGAACCTCCCGAGGCGACAGGAAGCTGATCAGGAGTCAAAGCCTGGGACAAAACCGTGGACGATCTTGGCAGTATCGCTCTGGCGCCACATATGTGTCTGAGCTCCTGCAGGCACTTCCGGAAGGTGAGGCCGGTAGGGTCGAGAGCATCGAGAACCTACTGTAATTTGAGTGGGGAACAAACGGGTGAGACACGGTGACGTACCTCGTCCAAATAGTCGACAAGCCCCACCAGATCATCACCCTGGACGCCTGGTTTCCATCGCTTATACTCCTCTCCATAAAGTATGTTGCTGACTTGATCGTGAAACGTGGAAGAAGACGTGTCGAGACGACGAAGTAGGGTCAAGGGATTGTGGGAAGACATGGGGGATACCCCTTACTGGGATGTCGACTGGTGGGCCAATGGAATGCGCACCGCCGGCGAGATACTTGTATATGTACCAGGCGCCTCCCCCCTTCCATGTGGCGCGTGGGCGTCAGCGGTAACACTTTGGTCTGCTTGCAGACTAATAAGTGTGGTGTGCACGCGTCCCCGACTCAGAAGGTCCCGGGTGGAATCTTGGCCGTAATATTGACATGTATGCAATCAAAGTTTGTGACGACATTCACAGTTGCATTCGCTGCAGAGTGCGGTGCGAGGAGATGACTGGACAGGGATGAGAACGCGTCGGAACGTGTGCCGTATCCTCGGCTGCTCCCGCTCCACCACGACGCTCTCAAGATCGACCACCGCATCCTCCGCCAACGTCCTCCTGTGAGGACGCCTTCTCATTCCACAAGGAGCTCCTGTCTTTCTACGCCCTCGTTTGAGCACCCGGTGTGTTCACCAGACCCGCCAAAATGTTCGTTCCTCAGGACCGCGCCCCCGAGACAACCGTCCTCGATGTCTCCAGGCTCTCCAAACCGTCCCTACCATTTCGCTTAGGGCCTTAGACTCGGCACCTTTCAAACCAAGCCACCTCGGGTCGATCAGGGTCAACCTCTCTACCTCACCTTCATCGCGCGTCGAACATAATTAAAAACACAGGAACACAGCCGTACAACCCGACTCAAAACGGTCCCACAGCCTCATTCGATTACCGCCATAGTCCAACACAGCCTGTACTCCACCCTCAAAGGGTTCTTCAAAGCGTTGGGAACGAACGATTCGCGCGCGACGAGTTTGATTCAAGATTACACGAGAAAGTATGTGAAGACCTTTATACCTCCCTCGTTTTCGTGAATTTCTACCCCCACCACCTCCCTCGTTGACCTCGTCCCCGACTTCTGTGACGCGCAGGTCGGTCTTCAATGTATAATCCAAGCCAGGACCCAATCCGAACAAAGTGATTGCTGCGTATATACAACTCCTCATCCACTCTACGGACAACTCCCCCTCCAATGCGGACCTCAGCTCCATCGCCTGGCCCAGCTCCCCTGTATCGTCATCGTCCAGCCGTTACACCACGCAGGCCTCGCAGCTTCTCTCTTTGCTGTGCTCCTCGTGACGCTCTGGAAAAAGTGGGTCGGCCAGTGCCTGAGGAACCGTGGACATTCTGCTGCAGACAGCGCAAGTTAGAAGGACTGGAGAAGCGACATTTTCATCTCGTCACTGGGAACCTCCTGGTAATACTTTGACTCGTCTCGGCTTACTTGGATGGGCTATTTTGCGGCTTCTTTGGACGATAATTTGCACCGTCGCGACGTTCTTCTACAATTACCGTGGCCAGACCCTACCTTCCCTTATGATCCGGACGGTGACCTCACCTCATTGTACGACTCTCGCCCCTCCGATCACGCCGCTGGTCGCCCATCCTGGAAGATGTTTAGGTGGTTTCTCCGGTTCCTTTAGGGGAGACGGTGAACGCGTCGGGTTATATCGCAGGTACACTGCCGGAGATAGAACATACCGTTGGCCGACATGATTCCGTCTGTCCGAACTTCCGGTGATATTCCGTGGGACTAGTAAAGTTACAAGTCAGACGCTTGATGTGCTGCGTAGGACCTCTACTCCACCACGGACAACAACGTGGCTCTCTACACTGTCTGGTTCGCCGTGGACGTTACCTGGTCCCCGAAAATCGTTGGGGCTGTCATCTCGCGGACCTTTTTTCGAGTATCCGCTGGGACCGGCAAGGAGGGAGCAGTCGAGCCTGATTTGGATGGCACTGGTTTCGATATTTGAGATTCAGCTATGGGCTGAACCTGGGAGGGAGGACTTCGGGGAGCTCTCCGAACACGTTGCGCGAAACGCTGATCGGCAACCCTCATTTGACGAAATTGACGATCCACCTGAAGTGATCGGGGGAGCCGTCAGGCCTCAGGCTTCAGCTTCCGGCCACATCTTTCGTCGGGCAGACCCCACTCGTCAACGGTCATTAGAGAGGACTATGTCCAAGCCAACGCCGCCGATTTGGTACTCCACACCTTGATTCACTCCAGGCCTTGAACTTCATGTATTTACATGGTTGACGTCACGACTCAGATGTCATACGATCTTAATTATCGGTGATATGAATCATTGAAACTTCAACTGTATAGCCGAATATATGCAATAGCCTCGACCTCTCTGCGATATCTTCAGTGGAGGAGTGTGAGATGATGATACTCCGTTGCGAGGAGGCGGAATCGGATGAGCCCTAGCAAATGACGGATTCAATACTATGTTCAGCGTGGTGGGCAAGGCTAATGTTGTTGAGCGAAGCCAACCTGATACTGAGATTCCGGATGGTGACGGTTCCGATGCGATATCCTCTACGTCGTGAGGTACTCTGTAACAACTTGCAGCAGAACCTCCGAACTACGGGTAATGGAACGCATTCGGTTTTCTGTTCCACCCAGCGCGAGTGAAGTGTCGCAGGGACTGGATACACAAATCACGAAAAAAGGAATCACTAGGTGGTGATTTGGTATATATCCCCACTCCGCGTCGAGTCTGGCAAATGATCTCGACCAATGAAGAGTTCAGCTCACGATTGTGGCAGTTGACCTTCCTATTGTCATGGCATCGATTCCCTGATGACGTTCCCTCACTGAAGGAGGTTCTCTAGCTCTGTTGTGTGGGAGTAACTGTCTGATTGCGATAAATGTCCGCGTTCAAATTCAGACCGGGATGGGTAATCCCACCACGGCGACTACAATTCCGTCTGTCATCTCTGTTCACCGCATGGGAACACATTCGAGAGGTATACCGTTCCCGGTTCACGCAATAGAAACTGAGCCCGCAAATAAATCTACATCAACTTTCCTAGGACCATCATTCATCCTTCAACAGCATCCGCATACTATCCCAACTCGTGATCAGCAGGAGGTCGTGTTATAAAGGATTATACGTACTCCTTTCGCGTCCCTCTGGTTGAGGCGCGTTCGGAACCGGTGGTATGGTCATGGGAGGGGTGAGTCTTGGGGGTTGAGGTGTGAAGTTATTTTTCCCACCCCCCCTCCCCGCGACTCTACTCGTAGGGGCATTCACTGGCAAATATATATCCGTCAAATCTCGGATCAACAGAGGAAAACGGGGGAACGTACCGGCAGCACTCGGTGGTGGCTGCAACGGGGGTGGATCTAACGCGCCACAAGGATAACCAAAAGTGAAACTAGGGTGAACGGAGGATACGCACCAGAATCGCTCGATACCGCATCCGACTCGTTTCCACCACCTACGCCCGAGTTTTTGTCCACGTTGGGGGCTAACCATACAGAGGGCGGATTCCCTTCCAAACACGACAGTACAGCTTTTGCTTTTGGCCGGTCGCATGGTTGTTCCTCCCAACTAAGCTCCAATAGCCTCCATATAGCATCTGTAAATAGTCTCCCTCCCTCTCCCTTGAGTCTCACAGGACGTTTCCCCTCTAAAACCTTCCCGATAACGGTGAAGGGAGCAGAGGGGTGGAATGGTATCTGCCCGCTGAGAACCTCATATACCACCATCCCCAACGCGTAACAATCCGACTCCTTCGTTGGACGACTCTTTTTCAATCCGAAGCGTTCCGGGTAGAGGAGCTCCGGGCTCATCCACTGAATCGTGCCGCCTTCTATGCATGACGTTACCATGGTTTGCTGGTCCGAGGCTATCGTGAGCAGACTGAAGTCTGCCAAACATGCGCGACCGCTGTTGTCGATCAAGATGTTTGCCTTAGGGCCAGTAAGATGCGGGTGGAAGGCTGATAAGGAATCTGGAAACGTACCCCTTTGAGATCACCGTGGATGATCCCCCGATCGTGCATATAGACCAACCCTCTAGAGACGTCTCTCAACTACAGGGAATGCGCGATTGTCAATAACAAACAAAGATAAGGGTTCTAAGTTAAACAACAACAACATACGAGTTCTAACCGATCCGCATCAGGATTCGCCTCCACATACCCGTTGATATTGCCATTGGTCATCCACTCCGATACCATCACGAGCCGATCATTGGTCGTTGTCACACCTAACAGCGGCAGGACATTTGGATGACTGAGGGTCTTCCACCCTACAACCTCCTTGCAAAAGCTCTACCAGGCATGATTGCTTGTCAATGGGCAGAACACGTTGAGAGAGCGCCATCAACGGCCCACCCTTCTAATTCGCTCGGTGTCATCCTTCCTCCGTAACCTCAAAACTTTGGCTGCGACATCCTTGCCGCAATATCGGCCCTTCCACACATCCGCAAACCCGCCACGGCATACTGGTTGTTCATTCGGGTCATAACAGAGCGGAATTTCCAGTGATTGCGGAACCAGGGATTGGCGGCCACAAATCCTGTAAACGGCATGCAGAAATTTCCTGTGGACCTGTGGTGCGAGACCATTCATCACCTAACCGACAGGTGGACGGGGGGCGGAGTTTTGAGCCAGAGCACATCCACCCATTCTTTAATAAAGAGACTCACCTCGTCTACCATATTGATAAATGTCTGAGCATCTTCCTGGGAGAGGTATTTAGGTAACTCGACTTTATTATGGTCCGAGAAGATTGCGGTGATCAGAGAGGCGCGCTCATACGCGGTGATGGACTTTCTGGTCAATCTTTTCCAGGGTGGGGGGCCTGAGAGATCCGTGGTCAGTCAATAAACCTTGGGATGGGTTGAACCGCAAATGAGTCCGGTTGGTGTACGCACCCAACACATCTCCTGGGGTGTTTTTGGCTTCTTGATCCCGGTTGCCCCGAGGGCCACCTGCAAAATTAGGTATGGACTAAGCATCATCGGGCCACCGCATGCTCCGGGAAACACACCGCTCGTTTGTCGGCCAGGTAGTTGAGTGAGAGTCCTCAGCTCGTGGGGCGACCCCTGGTCCTCGATGAGCGTTTCGTCCAGGTTTAGCCTGGATCTAGTCTCGTTTTGCGACCCATAGCCTAATCCCCGAAAAATCAGAATGGCTCGAGGTCAGGCGAATATAACACTGACGAGAAACCCCCCCGGTTACATAACCGGTGTTCGTTGCGGTAGCATCTCTCCGAGAAGTTTGCCTTGAAAGCGACCCGTCGCCTGTAGTCAGGAGATCGGAGTGAGAACCTGCCCTCCTTCCATCGTACAGATTAGTCCCTATGGACTCGGGCGTATCCACTCAAAAATCCCAGTAGAACGGGCGAAACGGACGCACTGGACTTGTTGAACTGTCCTAGATTATCCCGAGATGAATTGTTCGGCAGATGCGCACCTATTCGAGATTCCATCAATCTCAGAAATGTAATCATACGGGAAACGTACGGGAGGGATTCTGATTTGAACCACTTTGGTAGTATCCGTCACCTACGCCAAGGGCCGAACCACCACCCCCGTCAGGCGTCGAGTAGAGAAGAATCGAAAGAGACAACATACGAGAGACTCCACGGCTATCTTGTCGTGCGCCAGGCCCATACCTTCTCTCATCCTCAGGGCGTGTCCCACCCATATCCACGCGGGACTGATTGCGGGGTTGAGCCCCCGTCTGCAAGTCATAACCTGATATTCCAAGAACTTAAGATCAACTCGGGGTCAGTAGAAGCACAACACTAACGAGGAGTGTTCCTTCCCCCGCCGACCTGATCGGTCCCTGTGGGTATAGAGTTACTTGCTAATTTCAGCACAAACGGCAAAACCGGCATACTAGATTGGCTGTGCTGTCCCAGATCTTGAGGTGCATTGCTTGGTAGATTCACACCTATCCCGAGAGTTATAGGCCATCAGAAACTAACCAGACGGAGAAACGCACGGGAAGTGTTCCGACTTTGACTACCTTGATAATATCCGTCACCTACATTCAGAACCGAGCCTTCGCCCGTGTCAGGTGACAGGTAGGTAAGGGTTAAAATAAGTAACGTACAAGAAGCTCCGTGACTTTTCTGCCGCCCGCCACGCCAATATTCTCCCTCATTGTTCTCTTCCAGGTCGTGGCTGAGATCGATCCCTACGCCGGTGTCAGCAACGGGAGGAGCGGGTTGATGAGCCGATAACTCACGAGAACCTTTGCCTCTCGCGTCTCTCTTCGACGCCTTCCTACCACCAAGAATATTCTGGAGGTCGGTACGCGACTCCCCAGCTCCACCCGCATGGTCATAGACTTTGTTTCGAGCCAGGCTTGTCTGTGGCTCGCTAGGGTTGAACTGCCCATGGTCGGTGGGCATTGGGGCGAGGGGTTCGGATTGACCTGCATTTCTACGTGATTGCCTCCGGCTGATGTTCCCGTTTGGTTGGCCACCCCGCCGGTCGCCGGAACGGTCCTGTGTTGTTTCTCGTAGATGTTGTTGCCCTAGTGTAACAGTCGAAGGAGAGGTGGTTCTATGGACGGAGGGTACAATGGGAGGGGGCTGTCTGCACACAAAAAATCAGCCAACAATGAATTCGCGGTCATCAAACAGAAAGGGGGCTTACCTGCCATTCAAAACTTGCAATACCTCTGAAATTTCTGGGCGCAAGTGATAGTCCTGATTCCAACAACGTTGGATCAACATCCACAACTCGTTCGTGAGGGCTTGGTGCGTTGGTCGTGGCGGACGCTCGCCGGCCATGATGGCCAACATGGCTGCTGCAGGTAGACTGGAATGAAACGGGACTGCACCAGTGAATACCTGTGTCGACACGAAAAGGAAGTAAGCCGAAGCCTTACACACAGCGGGCCTCCCATAACGCACCTCGATCATGACCATGGCGAAAGAGAAAATATCCGCTTCTTTGCTGTATGTTCCCTCATCATTCAAAATCTCCGGCGCAGTCCATCGTGCGGTATGACCCTTGTCACCAACGGCGCTCCGGATAGAATCCAGGTTTTTAGTGACAGTAGCAAGGCCAAAATCCGTAATGCGTGCACAACCGGAGGAGTCCACGAGGACGTTTGGCTGAGTGGGAGTCGGTATGGCGGTAAAACAGGGATTAAAGCAATCACGTACCCCCTTGAGATCACCGTGTATCACGTTGCGGGAGTGGAGGTAGTGAAGACCTGCAGCGACATCGGATAGCTGATGGGGGCGGTAAGCAATGATCGAACGCGACAGCAAGAATACCTACAAAACTGAGTCGGTCTGATCGGGGGTGCTTTGTGATGTATTCCGACAAGTCTCCACCGGACATCCATTCCGAGATGAGCTGGAGAGGATCTGGAGTGATTCCGAGGAGGGGGACTATGTTTCGATGTTTCAAGCGTTTCCACACCACGGTCTCTTGGTAGAGGGTCTACGGGTCTCGTCGGCAACAATAGACTGGGAGAACGACGGAACACGCACTTTTGTACTTTTGGTCTGACCATCCCTTGAGTAGACGCGGACGCGTTTGACGCAAACCTTTGAACCATCAAGAGTCCCTTCGTACACATCACCAGAACCTCCCGAGGCGACAGGCCGATGTCCGATACCCAAACGCTGGGACGAGAATGTGTATGACGTTGGGAGTATTGTTCTGGTGCCGCATATGTGCCTGAGTTCGCGCAGACATCTCCGGAAAGTGGAACTGGAAGGATCGAGGGTATCGAGGATCTGTGGTGGCTGAATGGGAAGGGAGGAAGAGAGAGATGACGCGACGACGCACCTCGTCCAGATAGTTGACAATTCCCACCAGATCATCGTCTTGGACGTTCGACACCCATCGTTTGTACTCCTCCTCACGAAGTATGTTGCTGATGTGGTCGTGAAAGTTGGGTGAAGATCCATCAAGGCGACGGAGTTGTTGCAGGGGATTGGGTGAGGACATGGGGATGGGGCGCCTGCTGCCAATGGCACCATCGAGATGGTTTAAGTACCCAATCCCTGCATTGATCCACGAGGCCCGTCAACGAGAAAATCTGATAGTACGTTGACGAATCCGCGCTAAACTTGATAAGCCTAGATGTCCGCAAGCACCGGCAACCGTTATCCGCGATGAATGTGTGAATCTCCGGAGCGCTCCGGCTGGGTGCCCGGGGGCTCAACCCGACCTCAAGTTGGCACTTCCCCCTGTTCGACCACCACCACCAACTCAAAGGGTCATCTGAATCATTAAGAGCGAATGCTCATCGGTAAAGCACCAGTCCCACTGCATTGACCAGTCCTCCACCGGAGTCTGCCGCCGGTCATGGACGCCCACAGAACAAAACAAAGGCAAAGACTGGATCGGAGCCGACGCAATTGTCGCCCTCAACACCTCACTACAGGTACCAGGAAGTGAAAACGACCCAACAGCGACTGATATTCTGTACTGATTCACCCAGTACTATTTAATCTTCCCCAAAGCGTCGGGCGGTGGCGCCGTAAGCAAATCGCAGGTCCGAGATCTCGTTCGACGTCAGCGGAGCGCAAAAACGGCCACTGCTCCTGGAGATTGGCATTCCGTGTTTTGATATTAACCTCGGACCCTGGGAAGCGGCAGACAGTACTTGCGTTCTCCTCAAACCAACCCCGGAGCCCTCGGATAATACATTGACAATGCAACCGTAAAAAGTGACTATTCAAATATCATACACTGAGCTCAAACCATGCAGAACGTCTCGTACAGCGACGAATTCTAAACATTTAAACAGTTAGGTTCAATGCCTTGACTTGGACAAGAAAGGATCGGATCTGATTTTCAACATCCTCATACTCAACGTCAACAGCAAAGTCCTTTTTCAACGCTGCGGCGAAAGGATCATACTCCAACGGTGCACCTTTCATCACACAATCTACGATGGGTACCCTCCGGTTGAGATTGGAGAACGGCTTCCGGGCGGCAATGGCTACGACCGCTTTGCGGTACTTCCCGCGGAGACGGACGAGCCGATGGTACTCCGTAGAAGGGATAGGCTTGAATTCGTCAGGTAGCTGAGTGAGCTCAGAGAGGTCGATTGATGTCGTGTGAGATGAAGCGATCTTCATTTCATCCTCAAATCCGAGTCGACAAGCAATCGCATACACTCGAAGAGGTTCCGTTTTCGCCAGCTCCGCAAGGCATGGCCGCAAACGCGATCGCGCCGCTTCGATATCGTACTTATCGGCCAGGATCAGGACCTCCGATAGCGTGGTCAAGTCGTTGATTACGGGCGAGGCGAAGGGGTAGATGAATCGTAGGATGAAATCCAACGTCCGGGGTGGATCAGTGACGTCGATTATGTCAACATTGGAGGATGATGGTGAGGGTTGAGGGACTTTGAACATGTCTTTGAAGACGGGTGATGCGAAGGAGAGGAAGAGTTTGTGGACTCTGAAGTCGCGACTGTCGGTGCCGTGAGTGGCACGCAGGATAACGTCTCCGTCGGGCCAGTTGAACATCTCGTCGGAGCTCATGGTGGTGTATGAGGGAAAGTTGCGGAGACGCCGGAGCACGAGTCTAGAAATTTGCCCAGCCCGGGTACCGGTGTCATTCCCATGAGAAATTGATGCGGCGGAGGAGAGGGGAACGCCATTCCCACTTCCTCAATTAGCATCTCGCCTTGCTCTCCTACGTCTGAACGTCCTCGAATTATCACATTCCCATCTTCCGTCATCGTCTGTGCCATATTGTCTCCCCGCCCGCCACACCCGTTGTACCCGAGAGTATCTTTTGTTTCTTGGTCCTTTACCATTGTTTCGGTCTATGGCGTACTTAAGTAAATATAAATTGGTATTGGTCTGCCAATACAGCAACTCGTGGTTAAGCTTGACGGTCAATGCATACATTATTGGAGGTCACATAGCACCACAAAACTGCGATCGTGAGGTCCCCACGCTCCACGTCCGACCGGACGCTCAGTTCATACTATAGGCTAATCCTCGAACCAACGCTGGGCGATCACCTCGCTGACACAATAAACTACCATAAAAACAAGCAAGGAAAAGAGCTCCCGTTTCAAATTGGTCGGCGTATTCGCCGGCAGGACGGCAATAGCTGCGGCCTTCCTACCACGGTTCTTCCTATGGAAGCGGACAACACTATGGTACTCCGTGGCAGGGACGAACTTGAATTCGTCAGGTAGCTGAGTGAGCTCGGAGAGGTCAATCGCCGTCATGTGAGATGAAGCGATCTTCATTTCACCCTCGAATCCGAGTCGACAAGCGATCGCATACACTCGAAGGGGTTCCGTCTTCGCAAACTCCACAAGGCATGGCCGCAAGTGCGACCGCGCCGCTTCGATGTCGTACTTATCGGCGAGGATCAAGACCTCTGATAGCGTGGTCAAATCGTCGATTACGGGTAAGGCGAAGGGGTAGATGAATCGTAGGATGAGTTCCAACGTCCGGGGTGGGTCGGTGATGTCGATTATGTCGGGGTTGGAGGATGGTGATGGGGGTCGAGGGACTTTGAACATGTCTTTGAAGACGGGTGATGCGAGGGAGAGGAGGAGTTTGTGGACTCTGAAGTCACGGCTGTCGGTACCGTGAGTGGCACGCAGGACAACATCTGCATCGGGCCAGTTGAACATCGCGCCCGAGCTCATGATGGTTTGTGAGGGAAAGCTGTGGAGGCGCAGAAGCACGAGTCCAGAAATTTGCCAGCTCGAGTACGGGTGTCGTCCTCTTGAGAAACGGTCCTCCTTGGAGAAACAACCGCGGCGAGGGTGGATCGAGGCACGATGATTTCTAGGGATTTCAACCTACGAACGGGTCGACGTCCAGATATCGGATTTCCTGCGAAAGGGCAGGAAATGGCGAAACTGAGTAAAACTGTTGGCGAGCGAGCGACTTACATAGGTTTGCCCTGCACTCGACCTCCTGGTAGGGGCCTGTATTCGGTGGCTACCGACATGAAATGGGCGACCTCCCACGCCGCCACCGCAACTCGGCCTCCGTTTCCGCCCACACATGTTCCGTCATGCACTCGCATCGGTACTTCAAGCTTCAACGTTTACCCACTACCCTAACCCGTCCTCGAAGATCCTAGTGTACTACCCATTTTTGGATGTATCCTAGAGGAGTCTGTGCTTGTCCCCGTCTGTCAGGACGTCGCGTCGCTGCAGTTGACCTCAGGAGATGGGCGCATTGTAGGGGGTCAGCCTTAGAAACGGGAGTGCTCCCTGCTCCGTCTTTTTCTAACTTGGACTCTGCTCGACTCAGCGACAGCGGTGTTATTGCCAAACAGAGCCGACTGAATGCCTGCCATAGACAGGACTTTCATACAAAGATCTGTGCGTGAACGATCTACCCACACTCGTTCAGTCAGCCTTCTCCGAAGATAGGGCCGGAAACAACAAAGTGCTTTGACTTAGGCGAGAATCGAACTGAAGACTGAAATACACCACTAAAGCCCGACCCGATGCACGGTCACGGTAGTATTTCTGATGGAAATCTTTCGAATCGTGTAGAGTGTGCCAATCTTATGTAGGCTACAATGACACTGGCATCTTTCTCGCATGACTTCCTTCAACAGCCGCAGATACCCTCTATCCCAATTCATAATCAGCAAGAGGTCATAATATGAAGGACTACACGTACTCTTTTTGGGCTCCGGTTGAGGTGTATCCGGAAACCTTTTTATGGTCATAGGAGTGGTGGGTGCTGGGGGTTGAGATCTGGGAGTGGGGTTATCACCTTGGGATTGCAGCTCCTCTACGCGGGCCCTCTCTGCCTTCCTTGCAGCCTCCTCTCTCTCCTTGCGTCCCTTTTCTCTCCTTGCAGCCGCTTCAGCCTCCTTTACCTTCTCACGTTCAAGTTCCTCTTGTCTTTCCCTCTGCGATGGAATCAGAACGGTATCGCGTCGAAGCACAGGAAACCACAACATACCTCAAGCTTCTCCCTGTGTTCCTTAGCCTCCTTCTCCAGACGCTCGTGATCAGTCACGCCTCCAACCGTAGGACGTTTCACTGGCAAGTAGTTGTCCGTTAATTGAATTCGGACCAACAAAGGAAAATGGGGGAACGTACCACCAGGGCTCGGCGGTGGCTGTTGTGAAGACGAACCTAAAACACCGCATGGGTAACGAAGGGTGAGGCCAAGGTGAAACGAAAATACGCACCAGAAGTGGTCAATGCGACATCTAGCTGGTCATCACCATCCACCCCCGAAAATCTGTCCACATTAGGTGACCACACGGAGGGTGGATTCCCCTCTAAACATGAAAGTACGGCTCTTGCGTCCGCCCGGTCACTTGGTAGATCTTTCCAACAAAGTACCAATAGCCTCCATATAGCATCTGTAAATAGTCTCCCTTCCTCTCCTTTAGGTCTCTCAGGACGTTTGCCGTCTAGAACCTTCCCAATGACAGCGGATTGAATAGATTGGGAGAACGGTATGTGTCCGCTGAGAACCTCGTATATCACCATCCCCATCGCATAGCAATCTGATTTCTCTGTGGGACGACTCTTCTCCAAGCTGAAGCGTTCCGGGTAGAGGAGCTCCGGGCTCATCCATTGAATCGTGCCGCCCTCTGTGCGTGTCACTGCAGCGGCTGGCTGGTCTGAGACTATCCTGAGTAGACCGAAGTCTGCCAAACAGGCGCAACCGTTGTTGTCGATCAGAATATTCTCCTTATGGGCAGGTAAGGTATGCGCAGGAGCCCGGTAAGGGATTCTGAAACGTACCCCTTTGAGGTCACCATGAATTATCCCCTGGTCATGCATATAGATCAATCCCTTAGTGGCGTCTCTCAACTACAGTAAACACGTGATTGTCAACGACAACCAAAGATAAAGACCTTGAATGAAAAAGAAACAAACGTACGAGTTCCAACCGATCCACATCGGGATTCTTCTTCAAAAACTCGGTGATGTTACCATTCGTCATCCACTCCGATACCATCACAAGCCGATCATTTGTCGTTGTAACACCTAACAGCGGCAGCACGTTTGGATGACGGAGGGTCTTCCACCCTACGACTTCCTTGCAGAAGTTCTGCCGCACGTGATCACTTGTTAATGGGCGTAACAGGTCGAGAGAGTACCATCAGCAACTTACTCTTCTAACCCGCTCGGGGTCATCCTTTGGGCGTGGCCTCAAAACCTTGGCTGCGACCTCCTTGCCGCAATATTGACCCTTCCATATATCCGCAAACCCGCCGTGAGACGCCGGTTTCTCGTTCGGGTTATAGAAAATTGAGATTTCTAGTGATCGCGGCACCAGGGCTTGGCGGCCGCAGACCCCGTATACAACATGCAGGAAATTCTTGCGAACCTGTGATGTGAGGCCGTTCACCACCTAACCGACAGGGGACAGGGGGCGGAAGTTTGAGTCGGGGTCCATCCGTTCATCCTTTAGTACTGAAACTTACCTCGTCTATGTCCATCATATCGATAAAGGTCTGAGCATCCTCCGTTGGAGAGAGGCGTTCGGGTATCTCGACCTGATTATGGTCCGAGAACATTGTGGTAATTAGACGGACACGCTCACGCGTTGTGAGGGAGTTTCTGATCAATTTTTTCCAGGGTGGAGAGTCTGAACGATCCACGGTCAGTTGATAGGGTTTCTTATAGGTTGGGTTACGAGCAAGTCTGGTTTTGTGCACCTACCCAACACATCTCCCGGGGCATTTTTGGCCGCTCGTTCCTGGCGGCTCTGAGGACCACCTGCAAAGTCAGGAATGGGCTTAGTATCACTGCGATCTCACTTGCACGAGGGAAACACACCATCCATTCGTGGGTCCAATGTTCCAGCGAGTGGCTCTGGTTTCTGTGGTAGCCTTCGCTGGTCCTGGTGTATCTGAGGGAGCGGTATCTCCTGTTCCTTGGGGAGTGGTTCGCTGACATCTACGCGAGACTGGTTGTGAGATTTATTCCCGGATCGCAAATCTGGGCCTGACACACGAACTCAGAATAGCTCGAGATCAGGGGATGTATGACACTCACGAGAAGCGTGGTTGGATGTACGACCAACATTTGTACCCGAGCCATCCTTTCTGGATTTTCGCCTTAGAAGGGTCTCACCACCGGTGTTCGGGAGTTCGGGACGTGAAGCGTTCCCACCCCCATCATGCAGATCAGCCCCTGCGAGTTCCAGACCATTCGTTTGGTAATTCCAGTATGACAGGCGAAATAAACGTACTAGACTGGTTGTGCTGTCCCAGATGATTCTGGGATAGGTTGTTAGGTAGATTCACGTCTGTCCGGGATGTCATCAGCCTTGAGGATATAATCAGACGAAGAAACGTACGAGAGCGGTTTCGATTCTGACCGCCTTGGTGGTGCCCGTCACCTACATTCACAACCGAACCTTCACCGGTATAAGGTGCGGGTAGAAAGAGTCGAAAGAAGTAACACACGAGATGCCCCGAGGTTGTCCTGTCGCGCCTTGGACCAGTACTTCCCCTCGTCGTTGCCGTCCGAGCCACGTTCGAGATCCGATCCTACGCAACTTTTAGAAACGGCAAAAACGAGCTTAAGAACTGATCACTCACGAGACTCTTTGCCACTCACGTTTCTTCTCGACGCATTTCTGCCACCAAGAGTATTCTGGAGGTTAGCACGAGATCCAGAACGGTTGTAATCTGCGTCGAATGGCGGACCCTGCAATATTGCCCTGGAACTAGCGTGTGGTCTCACGCTCCGACTCTCATCCATCCCCGTGCTCCGACCATGGCTCTCTGGAGGGTCACTAGTGTAGTTCGCCTTCTGGGAAGAGATTTGCGGAGTGGAGCGGGGAGATGGAGAAGCTGTGTTGGAGAGCGAAGGAGGATCCGGCCCCACTGGTCCATATCCTGGAGGTGGTTCCTGTTGCGCTTTCTTTAGGGCTGAAGCGTAACTAAACTTCTGAGTGGGCGGTTTTACGGGAGGGGGAGACCTACGCGTGAGAAAACAGTGAGGTCACTGAATCCGTGATCGCCAGGGAGGGAGAACTCACGAGCCACGCTGTGAGAACTGAACAAGGGGTTCTATCACCTCTGAAAATTCCGGACGCAAGCGAGGATCAGGGTGCCAACAACGTTGGATCAGTGTCCACAACTCGTCTGTACAAGTCGTATGGGTCGGTCGAGGGGGGCGCTTGCCACTCATTATTTCCGCCACTGTCACTTCAGGGCTATTATTAAATGGAGCGGCGCCGGAAAACCCCTGTGGTGGCACGGAATAACAGTGAACCAAAGCTCAACAAGAACAACCCATTCGTAACCCACCCCAATCATGACCATCGCGAAAGAGAAAACATCGGCTTCTTTGCTAAATGACCCTTTCTCGCTCAGGATCTCTGGTGCGGTCCATTGAACAGCACGACCATGACCCCCCGAGGCGCTTCGTATCGAATCCAGGTTTTGAGTGGCAATAGCAGGGCCAAAATCCGTGATTCGTGCGCGTATCGTGACATCCACAAAGACATTCGACTTTACACGCGTCAGTACGGTCACAGAACAGGGCTTCAGACACTCACGTACCCCCTTGAGATTACCGTGGACTACGTTAAGGGAGTGGAGAAAGTGAATGCCCGCAGCGACATCGGATAGCTAATGGGGGGGGAGTAAGCAGGGACCAAACGTAACAGCAGGGATACACACTAGACGAAGTCGGTCTGCACTGAGGTGCTTCTTGATGTACTCGATCAGGTCCCCATTGGGCATCCATTCTGAAACAAGCTGGAGAGGGGTGGGAGTGATACCCAGGAAGGGAATAATGCTTCGGTGTTCCAAATGTTTCCGCACTGCGACCTCCTGGTAAAGGGCCTACACGTTTTATCAGCAACAACGGACTAGGAAAACGACAGGACAACGCACTTTCGTAGTTTTTGTCGGACCGTCCTTGGAGTTTGCGCGAACGCGTTTTACGCAAACCTTCAATCCCTTACTCTTGAGAGTCCCCTTGTACACATCACCAGAACCTCCTGAGGCGACCGGCTGACCGTGGATGATCAGAAAGGAGGGGGAAAGTGTGTATGATGTTGGTAGCATCTTTCTGGTGCCGCATACGTGTCTGAGCTCATACAGGAATTTCTGGAAAGCGGGACTTGCAGGATCGAGGCCGTCGAGGGTCTACAGTGGCTTGAGTAGGGAGCAAACAAGTGAGACACGATGTCATACCTTGTCCAGATGATTAATGAATCCCACCAGATCGTTGCCTCGATGGTTTCGCACCCATTGCTTATACTCTTCCCCACCGAATATTTCGCTGACTTGATCGTAAAACTTGGGAGAAGACTTGTCGAGACGGCGGAGTTGATTCAAGGGATTGTATGAGGACATGAGGAATATCCTCCAGTGCGGTGAAGGCTTACGGGTGAATGGAGTGCCTGCCGTTAACGAGATGGTATAAGTACCCGACGCCTGCCTTGATCCACGAGGCCCATCAAAGGCGACAATGGTTGATTGTACGTTGATGAATCTGCGCTAAGCTCGATAAGTCTGGGACGTCCGCAAGCACCGGCAACCGGTGTCCGCGATGAAACGTGCCGACTTCCACGCTATTAACGCGCGGAAGCCACCGGCGAAGACCGAGAGACGGATCGCAACTCGAGTCGATCAGCGTCAACCTTCTTCTCCCATCTTCGTCCAGGGTGACAACGGATCCCACCCTCTTCTCAGAGGATCGGGTACCACCAACAGCACAAGAACCCACCGCCGCCCAACTCGACTCGACGTGACGTATCCTTTCTGTTCAGCCGCTGCCGGAGCATCAGCCATCTAGCACCACACCTAGTATCACCCATTCGGGGAGCTATTCGGACCATCGAGAACAAACGGTTGACGCGTCAACTTCTTCACCGTCTACCACAGAGAACCCTACGAGTGTGACCAAGGTTACCCGACGAAATATAGCGAAGATCTTGACATCTCCCTCATCTTCGTCAGTTCGTCTCCTTCCCTACATCGCCAGTCTCCTCAACGAACTTCGCAGCGCGTAGGCCGGTCTTTCCAGCTTAACTCTCTTACTCGGTGCTCAATCTGAGCTGGAATTCGACCGAACGAGATCACTGCCACCTGGATATGGCTCCTCGTCAACACTAAATAACCCCTTCTTCTCTGATGCGGGCCCCAGCCCCATCACCTGGATCGGTCCCCACCCGAGATCACCACAGTCTGGTCGTTACTCCACGTCAGCATCGCAAGTTCCCTCTTCGTCGCGTCCCTCGCGGTGCTCGGGAAGCAGTGGGTCGACCGGTACCTTAGGAACTGTGGAGGCTCTGCCCCACGCGGAGCCGTGATAGGCAGCGCAAGTCGGAAGAGTTGGGGGGGGGTGGAATTTTGATCTTATCGTTGAAAGCCTCCCGATGATGCTTCGACTGGCCTTGTTGCTTGGGTGGGCGACATCTTTGGGTAACAAGCCGCGCTGTCGCTGTTGTGGTGCCACCTTGCACTTTGTTTCGCACTTGCCGCGACGTTCTTCTCCGGTCGTCCCTCTTAGAGCCCTCCCTCCCTTACGATCCGTAGATTGAATTGATTGGAGTATTATTACCAACGGACCGTCGTCGTTTAATTCACCCAATATCCCCTGCGTATATGTCCCAGCCGATGGAATTGACGCCTTTCTCGTGTGACCGCCTTTCACGCCATCTATGGAGGTTCTCTGGTCGGGGACTTCCAAGAAGTGTGCGTGTCGTAGCTACACCGTATCCTCGACTAGATGAGGAGGAACCGCCTGCGATACTTCCACGGTTCTTGAACTCAAGGTGTGCATGTGATTACCCGTAGTATGCATGCCTGTGGGAATTCCAACCGCTTTTACCACAGTGCTACGAATACAAACTCATCCATCTGACCCCCGACCGAGAACTTCCGACGGACGGGCTTAAGGCCAGGCTTTTGAGCCGTGTAGAGCGTATCAACGTCACATAGGCCAGTGGTACTCTGGCTCCGTTGCGTGGGAGTAACCGCTCGATTGCAACAAATGCCTGTACTCGAGTTCAACCTGGGACACTTGGTATATCCATAGCAACTACAATTCCTTCGGTCGTCCCTGCTTACTGCATGGGAACCATGGGAACGCATTCGAGGGATACGCTGTCCCCGGTTCACACAATCGAAACCGAGCTCGCAGATAGGCCCACACCAAGTTTCCCAAAATTGCCATCCATCCTTCAGCAGCAGAAGCATGCTATCGCAACTCGTAATCAGCAAGAGGTCATTATATGAAAGGCTACACGTACTCTTTTTGGGTTCCGCTGGTTGAGGCGTGTTCTGACCCCTTCCTATGATCATAGGAGGGGTGGGTCCCGGGGGCACGCTAACCTCTGTCTTCTTTACTTGAGCCTCCTTTTTTTTCTCACGTAACAGAATCAAAATGTTGCCCTCCGGGAGAGAAGGAATTGCAATATACCTCAAGCTTCTCCTGATCGTCGGCCTCTTGGGACCTTCCAGCCATTGTTGCACCTTCTTCACCCCCTTTCTTGCTCTTCCTACGCCCGATTTCCTCCTGACTTTTCCTCTGTGATATAATCAGAATGGTGTTGCGCGGGAATACAGGAGAACTACAACGTACCCCAAACTCTTCCCCGAGTTCCGCAGCCCCCCTCTCTTCCCCCTCCAGAGGCCCGCGCCCAGCCACATCTGTAGTCGTGGGATTGGTCGCTGGCAAACAATTATATGTTAATGAATCGGTTTTGGATCAACGAAGGAAAACGGGGAACGTACTGTCAACACTTGGAAATTGCGGTGACGGGGGTGGGCCTAACACACCGTAAGGATCATCAAGGGTGTGGCTGAGGTAAAGCAAGAATACACACCATAACTGCTCGATGTGCCATCCGGCTGGCCACTGTCATCTAAACACGCGAGTACAGCTCTTGCGTTTGCCCGGTCGCTTGGTTGATGTTTCCAACAAAGTTCCAACAGCCTCCATATAGCATCTGTGAATGATTTCCCTTCCTCTCCTTCAGGTCTCTCAGGACGTTTTCCCTCCAGAACCTTCGCGATGGTAGCGGAGAGAATAGATTGGGAAAATGGTGTTTGTCCACTGAGAACCTCGTATATCACCATCCCCATCGCATAGCAATCTGATTTCTCTGTCGGGCGACTCTTCACCAAATTGAAGCGCTCCGGGTAGAGGAGCTCCGGGCTCATCCATTGAATTGTGCCACCCTCTAAGCACGACACTACAACAGTTGACTGATCCGAGGCGATCGTGAGTAAACTGAAGTCTGCCAAACAGGCATGACCGCTCTTGTCGATCAGAATATTCGCCTTAGAGCCAGTAAGGTGTGCGCAGGAGGCTGGTATAGGATTTGGAAACATACCCCTTTGAGATCACCGTGAATTATCCCCTGGTCATGCATATAGATCAATCCCCTAGTGGCATCTCTCAACTACAGTAAACACGTGATTGTCAATGATAACCAAAGACAAGGGACAAGGACCTTGAATGGAAAAAAAAAAACGTACGAGTTCCAACCGATCTACATTGGGATTCACCTTCAAAAACTCGGTGATGTTACCATTCGTCATCCACTCCGATACCATCACGAGCCGATTATCGGTCGTCGTAACACCTAACAGTGGCAGCACATTTGGATGATGGAGGGTCTTCCACCCTACGACCTCCTTGCAGAAGTTCTGCCATACGTGATCACTTGTCAATGGATATAACAGGTCGAGAGGGTATCGTCCGCGACCTACTCTTCTAACCCGTTCCAGGTCATCCGTTGGTCGTGGCCTCAGAACCTTGGCTGCGACCTCCTTGCCGCGATATCGACCCTTCCATACATCCGCAAACCCGCCGTGACATGCCGATTTTTCGTTCGGGTTATAACAAAGCGGAATTTCCAGTGATTGCGGAACCAGGGTGTGGCGGCCGCAGACCTTATACACAGCAAAATGAAACTTCCTGCGAATCTGTGGTGGGAGGCTGTTCATCAACTAACCGACAGGTGAATAGGGGGTGGAAGTCAGAGTCCATCTACCAGTTCTTTAGTACAGACGCTCACCTCGTCTATGTCTATCATATCGACAAAGATCTGGGCATCTTCTCGAGAGAGTTGTTTGGGAATTCCGACCTTATTCTGGCCCGAGAATATTGTGGTAATCAGAGAGACGCGAGCATCCGCGGTGAGGGCTTTTTTGAGCAATTTGTTCCAGAGTGGAGAGTCTGAGTGGTGCGTGGTCAGTTAACAGGGCCCCTGATGAATTAAGTCACAAAGGAGTCTGGCTTTGTGTACCCACCCAATGCATCATCCGAAGCATTTTTGGTCTCTCGTCCTTGGCCGCCCTGAGGACCACCTGCAAAGTCAGGATTGGGCTTAACATCACTGCGATCTCACTTGCGCGAGGGAAACACACCATCCATTCGTGGGTCCGATGTTCCGGCAAGTGGCTCCAGTTTCTGCAGTAGCTTTCGCTGGTCCTGATGCATCTGAGGTAGCGGTGTCTCCTGTTCCTTGGGGAGTGTTTCGCTGACATCTATGCGAGACTGGTTGCGAGATTTATTCCCGGCTCGCAAATCTGGGCCTGACACACAAAGAACTCAGAATAGCCCGAGGTCAGGGGATGTATGACACCCACGAGAAGCGTTGTTGGATGTACGACCAACGTTTGCACCCGAACCATCCTTTCTGGATTTTCGCCTTAAAAGGGCCTCACCACCTGTGTTCGGGAGGTCGGGACGGGAAGCATTCCTGCCCCCATCATGCAGATCAGCCCCTGCGAGTTCCAAGTCATTCGTTTGGTAATTCCAGTAGGATGGGAGAAATCGACGCACTAGATCGGTTGTACTGTCCCAGATGATCTTGGGATGGGTTGTTCGGTAGATTCACGTCTGTCTGGGATGTCACCAACCTTGAGGATATAATCAGATGAAGGGGCGCACGAGAGCGGTTTCGATTCTGACCACCTTGGTGGTATCCGTCACCTACATTCATAACCGAACCTGCACCGGTGTAAGGCACGGGTAGAAAGGGTTGAAAGAAGGAACACACGAGATGCCCCGAGGTTGTCCTGTCGCGCCCTGGACCAATACTTCCCCTCATCGTTGCCGTCCGAGCCACGTTCGAGATCCGATCCTACACAGTTTTTAGAAACGGCAAAAACGAGCTTACGAACCGATCACTCACGAGACTCTTTGCCACTCACGTCTCTTCTCGACGCGTTCCTGCCACCAAGAGTATTCTGGAGGTTTGCACGAGATACAGAACGGTTGTAATCTGCGTCGAATGGCGGACCCTGCAACAGTGCCTGGGAACTAGCGTGTGGTTTCACGCTCCGGCTCTCATCCATCCCCGTGCTCCTATTATGGCTCTCTGGAGGGTCACTGGTGTAGTTCCCCTTCTGGGAAGAGATTTGCGGAGCGGGGTGGGGAGACGGAGAAACTGTATTGGAGAGCGAAGTGGGATCCAACCCCACCAGTCCGTGTCCTGGGGGTGGTTCTTGTTGCGCTTTCTTTAGGGCTGAAGCGTAACTAAACCTTTGAGTGGGCGGTTTTACGGGAGGGGGAGGCCTGTGCGTGGGAGAACAGTGAGGTCACTGAATGCGTGATCGCCAGGATGGGAGAACTCACGAGCCACGCTGTGAGGACCGTGTAAGGGGTTCTAATACCTGTGAAACTCCAGGGCGCAAGCGAGGATCCGGGTGCCAACAACGTTGGATCAATATCCACAACTCGTCTGTACAAGTCGTATGGGTTGGTCGAGAGGGGCGCTTGCCGTTCATTATTTCCGTCACTGTCACTTCAGGACTATTATTAAATGGAGCCGTGCCGGTAAATCCCTGTGGCGGTACGGAATAACAGTGAACCAAAGCTCAACAAGGACCCATTCGTAACGCACCTCGATCATGACTATCGCGAAAGAGAAAACATCCGCTTCTTTGCTAAATGTCCCTTTCTCGCTCAGGATCTCTGGTGCGGTCCATTGAGCAGCACGACCATAACCCTCCGAGGTGCTTCGTATCGAATCCAGGTTTTGAGTGGCAGTAGCAGGGCCAAAATCCGTGATCCGTGCACGTATCGTGGCATCCACGAGGGCATTTGACTTTACACGCGTCAGTATGATCCAAAACGGGACTTCAGGAAATCACGTACCCCCTTGAGATTACCGTGGACTACGTTAAGGGAGTGGAGAAAGTGAAGACCTGTGGCCACATCGGATAGCTGATGGGGAGAATAAGCAGAGATCAAATATAACAGCAGGAACACACACAAGGCGAAGTCGGTCTGCGGCGGGGTGTTTCTTGATGTATTCGACCAGGTCTCCGTTGAGCATCCATTCCGAAATAAGCTGGAGGGGAGTGGAAGTAATACCCAGGAAGGGGACGATGTTTCGGTGTTCCAAGTGTTTCCGCACTGCAACCTCGTTGTAGAGGGCCTATGCGTCTCATCAGCAACGATAGAATGGGAAAACGATAGGGCAACACACTTTTGTAGTTTTCGTCGGGCCGTCCTTGGAGTTTACACGAACGCGTTTGACGCAGATCCTCAATGCCCTGCTCTTAAGAGTCCCTTTGTACACCTCGCCAGAACCTCCCGACGCGACCGGCTGACCGTGGACAATCAGAAAGGAGGGGGAAAGTGTATATGATGTCGGTAGCATCTTTCTGGCGCCGCATACGTGTCTGAGCTCATACAGGAGTTTCTGGAATGCAGGATTTGCAGGATCGAGGCCATCGAGGGTCTACAGTGGCTTGAGTAGGGAGCAAAGAGGTGAGACACGATGACATACCTTGTCCAGATGATTAATGAATCCCACCAGATCGTTGCCTCGATGGTTTCGCACCCATTGCTTATACTCTTCCCCACCGAATATTTCGCTGACCTGATCGTAAAATTTGGAGGAAGACTTGTCAAGACGACGGAGTTGATTCAAGGGATTGTATGAGGACATGGGGAGTATCCTCCGGTGCGGTGGGGGTTTTCGGATGGATGGGGTACCTGCCGTCGGCGGGGTGGTATAAGTACCCGACGCCTGCCTTGGTCCACGAGGCCCATTGGGGGCGACAATGTCTGACAGTACGTTGACGAATCTGCGCTAGGCTCAATAAGTCTGTGATGTACGCAAGCACCGGCAACTGTTGTCCACGATGAAATGTGTCAACTTCCACGCTTTTAACGCAAATTTAAATATATAAAAAAACGCTTTTAACGCGCGGCACGGCACCACCCACGTCGTCGCTCCGGTTTGGCAACCACCGGCGTAGGCCGAGAGACGGATCACAACTCGAGTCGATCAGCCTCAACCTCTTCGTTCAGGGAAACAGGTATCACCCTTTCTTCACAGGATCGGGTGGCACCAAAAACACAAGAACCCACCGTCGTCCAGCTCGACTTGATTTGACACGTCCTTTCCGTCCGATCGCCACCGGGGCATTAGTCATCCACCGCCACACCCACCACCCGAAGTTATTTAGACCATCGAGGGCAAACGGTTCATGCGTCGACTTCTTTGCTGTCTACCGCAGGGAACTCTATGAGTGTAACCTAGGCTAAAATTGTGCGACGAAATGTCGCAAAGACCTTGATACACTCCTCACCCGAGATCACACAGTCCCTCCGCCACACTGCGCCAGCATCGCAAGTTCCCTCTTCGCCGCATTTTTTGCGATGTTCGGGAAACAGTGGGTCAACCGGTACCTCAGGAACTACCGGGGCTCCCCCGCAGACAAGAACCGCGACGGACAACGCAAATTGGAAGGGCCGGAGGAGTAGTATTTGCATTTCGCAATTGAGAGCCTCCCGATGATGCCTCTACTCGTCTTGTTACTTGGGCCGGCCTGATCGCGGTACCTTTGAACAGTCAGCCGTACTATCGCAGGTACGGTACCACCTTGTACGTCGTCTTCACACTCGTCGCGAAGTTCTTCTGTAGATGTCCCTACCAGAGCCCTCCCCCCTTCTCTGGTTTGCTGTGTAGGACTAGCTGCCCAACTGCAACAAATATGCCTACATCCAAACCCGAATAACATACGTTCAATATCATACGTTCAAACTGGCATACGTGACACTACTATCCGGTAACCGCTCCGTCAGTCGCTTCTCCCGGCTTCGTAGGGTTAAATTCGGGAAATACCCTGTTCCCGGTCCACATAATTAACCAGACCAAACCGGTAAATCAAGCTGGAAATATTCAAAAACAACAGAATAATCCCATCCCTGGCGTGCAATCAGCAAAAGGTTATAATGTAAAGAACCGCACGTACTCCTCGACCTGCGCTTCTCTTGTGGGGATGTACGAGAGGAGATGGATCCACGCTCTCTTTGGCCATTCTTCCTCTGCGATGGAGTCAAAATGATGTTCTGTTGCAACAGAGCGGATGACAACATACGTCGAGTTCCTCCCTTGCCTCCTTTGCCTCCTTTTCAACCCCTTGGCCTTCCTTCCCTTTCTTCTCATGATCAACTTCCTGATGCGGCTGAGGAAGCGGGATGTCCTGGTCCTTGGGGGGCATTTCACTAACATCAGTGCGGGGTTGATTTGCACTTCCCAAATCTAGACATGATCCGCGAAGAACTCAGAATAGCTCGAGGTCAGGGGATGGACAACACCCACGAGGAGCGTCGTTGGTTGGATAACCAGAAAGGGTTCCATCACCCGTATTGGGGAGGTCGAGACGAGGAGCATTCTCGCTCCCGTCATACGGGTCGATTCCCATGTTTATGAGATCCGAGTCGTCCACTTGGAATCCCTGTGGGATGGGAGGAGGGTCTCTACACGAGAAAAAAGAGGTCAACGAATGTACGATCTCCAGAGAAGAGAAAACTCACGAGCCGTGCAGAGCCTTGAATACTTCGGAAACTTCGGGACGTGAGTGAGGGTCCTGATGCCAGCAGCGCTGCATCAACGTCCACAACTCCCGTGTGAAACTTGGATCAATTGGCCGTGGCGGGCGCTTGCCATTCATTATTGCTACGATAGCCGCCGCAGGTACCCTATCACTGAATGGAACGGCGCCGGTGAATCCCTGTGATAATACGGGGTTGCAGTGAGACCAAGCACGGCGAAAATGATTCATTCATAATCCACCTCGATCATAACCATCGCGAAGGAGAAAATGTCCGCTTCCTTGCTAAATGTCCCATTCTCTCTCAGGATCTCTGGCGCGGTCCATCGTGCAGCATTACCGTGGCCCTCCGTGGCGCTTCGTATGGAGTCTAGGTTCTTGGTGACCGTAGTAAGACCAAAATCCGTGATTCGCGCGTGGCCCGTGGCATCCACGAGGATGTTTGGCTGGACACATGTCAGAACGGCGGTAAAACAGGACTGTTATCAATCACGTACTCCCTTGAGATCACCATGGACTATATTGCGGGAATGGAGATAGTAAAGGCCTCCAGCGACATCGGATACCTGGTGGTGGGAGTGAATATACGACCAAGCACAACAGGACGGACACCTACAAGACTACGCCGATCTGCGTTTGGGTTTCCCCTGACGTAATCCGTCAGGACTCCGCCAGGCATCCATTCCGAAATGAGCTGAAAGGGATTGGTGGTGATGCCGAGGAACGGGACAATGTTCTGGTGTTTCAAACGTTTCCACACGACAGCCTCTTGGTAGAAGGTCTATGGGAGGGCCCGTCATCCACGCCGCTCAGAAGAAAAATAGGACGGCATACTCTTTCGGGGTCCATCCGACTGTCCTTGTGGGAATATATCCGAACACGTTTGACGCAAACCTTTAAATCGTTGAGGGTCCCCTCGTGCACATCGGCGGAACCCCCCGAGGCTATGGGGTGGGGACTGACATCCGAAAGTTGGGACGAGACCGTATACGATGTTGGGAGTATCATTTTGGGACCGCATAGATTTCTGAGTTCGCGTAAACACTTCCGGAAGGCGGGACTGTCAGCTTTGAGAGCATCGAGGGCCTACTGTGGGTTGAGTGGGGAACTAAAAAGCGAGACACGGCGACATACTTTGTCCAAAAAGTCGACAAGCCTCATCAGGTCTTCGCCTTGAAGGCCTGACATCCATCGTGTGTACTCCTCTCCATAAAGTATGTTGCTGACTTGATCTTGAAACGTGGGAGAGGCCGTATCGAGAAGGAGGAGTTGGGTCAAGGGACTACGAGATGACATGGGAAGTATCCTTTGCTAGGGTGACGACTCGCTGGGAGGCCAATGGGATGGCCACCGCTGGCGAGATATTGTATATGTACCGGATACCTCCCCTTATCCACGAGGCGTCTGGACGTCAGTGGTAATACGTGGCCTACATGAGGAGACCAGCAAGCGTGGTATGCACGCTTCCCCGAACCAGAACTCAAACAAATAAAACGGTTCCCCGAAGCGCCAGACGCCCTTTCCCACAAACTGTCATTAAGAGAACGGCGGATCCCAGGCGGATTACTGTCGGCGGTGCTGACAGGCTTGTAACCAAGATTTGCGAGTTGCAAGGAGGACATTAGAGGACGTTAGAGAACGTTTAGCGGTGAGGGTGGGTCAGAACACGTGTTACATCTTCCGCTTCTCCCGCCCAGCGGGATCGACCGTCGCATCCTCCGTCAACGCTATCTTGCGGGGAGCACTTTCTCTCCCTTCAGACTCCACGAGGGTCTCCTCTCTCCGTCTTCGTCTAAGTGTCCGGTGCGTTTGCTTGCTCACTCCCAAAAAACCCGCCACGGAGACAACCGCCCCTACCAGTTAGGGTTAGACTCGACGTCTTCTACAAGCCTGCCGTGACTACGCCTTTGGCCACATGTACTTCTACGGATTCTACGGATACAGATGTGTGTTTCGAAACACCTGGAGCCGATCAGCATCAACCTCTTCACTTCGCCTCCAGGAGATCAAACGATATCGAAGACACAGGAACGCGCAGCCATGCAATCCGTTCCAAAGTGGTGCCCCAGCCTCATTCGATTACTCCCGGAATGCCAATAACACAGCACAGCTACACCCCGTGTCCCCGGAGAGTCATTTGGGGCGTTGAGAACGAACGTTTCGTGCCCCGACGAGTCTGAACCAGATCAAACAAGAAAGTATGTGAAGACATCAGTACTTCCCTCACTTTCATGAATTCCTGTCCCATCATCTACCTCACGACCAAACAAAAAGTCTACTGATTATACGCAATTCCTCACCTCCACCATGAAAAACTCCCTCCCAATGCGGATACCGGCACCATCATCTGGACGAGTCCTCTCTTTGGAACCATCGCCGTCCAGTCGCTAACCTAGGTCAGCCTTGTAACCTCCCTCCTTGCCGCGTTTCTCACAATGCTCGGGAAACAGTGGGTCAACCGATACCTCAGGAACCATGGCGATTCCGCTGCGGACATGAACTGCGACGGACGGCATGGGTCGGAGGGATCGGAGGAACGGCATTTTCATCTCATCGTTGATGGTCTCCCAATGATGCTCCGACCCGCCTGTTACTTGGGTCGGCCCAGTCGCGACACCTTTGGACAATTAGCCGTACTGTCGCTATTACGGTGCTATCGTATGCACCGTTCTTACGCCCGCCGCGACGTTCTTCTGTAATTGTCTCTATCAAATCTCTCTCCCCTATGATCCTTGGATTGAGTTTGTTAGGGTATTATTGCCAACGGAATGTCCTTGTTCACTTCACCTAAGTCGTCCCTATGTACAAGTCCCGGTAGATGTGGGCCATTGTAATCCAGAGGATGGAATTGACGTTCCTCCCACATGATTGCCTGTCATGTTGTCTATGGAGGTTCTCTAGGTTTGCTGTGTAGGACTTGCTGCTCAACGTCAACGTTCAGCTGCAATAAATATGTCTACATCCAAACTCAAAATAGCATACGTTCAAATTAACATGCATGACACCACTACCCAGTGAACGCTCCGCCAGTCACCCACCCCGGATGCGTGAAGCTAAATTTCGGGAAATATCCTGTTCCCGGCGCACAAAATTAACGAAAGCCAAACCAAAAAATCGACGTATATCAAGCCCAAATTATTCAGAAGCAGCAGAAGATTCCTATCGTAGCATGCAATCAGTAAAAGGTTATGGTATAAAGAACGGTGCGCACTCTTGAACAACCCCAACTCCTTCTCCTGCCTCTCAACCTCAACCTTTGTCGCAGCCTCAGCGGGGCTTCGAGCGCTGTTGGCCGTAGAACCACCGTTCACACCCGGCCCTGAAAGCGCTCCACCACCCGCATTCGGGGGGTCGAGACGAGTGACACTCTTGCTCTTATCATGTGAACCGGTGCCTGTGTTTGTGGGGTCCGAGTCGTCCACTTGGAATCCCTGTGGGATGGGAGGAGGGTCTCTACACGAGAAAACAGAGGTCAACGAATGTACGTTCGCCAAAGATGAGAACTCACGAGCCGTGCAGGGTTTTGTACACCTCTGAAACTTTTGGACGTGAGCGAGGTTCCGGATGCCAGCAACGTTGCATCAACGTCCACAGTTCCCCTGTAAA
>Ga0307513_10000963_pt1 | contig 41715 bp, 38 predicted proteins | sample 15_EM_MG_FD_202174 | JGI IMG/M metagenome (GOLD analysis project Ga0307513, IMG submission 202174) | Populus trichocarpa ectomycorrhiza microbial communities from riparian zone in the Pacific Northwest, United States - 15_EM | ecosystem: Host-associated > Plants > Roots > Unclassified | place...
TTCCGGGGAGGTTAAGTTAGTTTTTGAACTGGTTTTTGTGAATTGAGTATGATATAAGTAAAAAAGCTCTGTTGGTGGCTTTAACGCGCTGTGAGTGTTCGCTTTTGTGTTTGTAGTGTGTGTGTGTTGATGTTCTTCTAGCGTCCGGATGGATGGAGAAGGGTGGTTCGTGGCCTGGGTTGTGGGGGCATAGTATGAGCTATGCGGTATGTACGAAGTTGGACTGGTGGATTGGGGTTTGTTGTGCGGTATTGGGGGTTCCTTCTTTTATGGCTGACTGATTGATTTATGTTTGGTGTGTAAATGCGCTTGAGGGGGTCTTTTTGGCGGGTGGGTTGGTGGTGTTGGTGCTTATTGTGGGATCGTGTGAAGCGGTGGGGTGGGTGATAATCTGTGAAGGAACTTTTATACAAGTTACGGGCATATAGCACCCGAACACTAGCCAGCAGTCCCGCCGCAACATTTGGCGGGAATTGACCCAAGGGCATTCATTACCAGCCCTAGACCTACCCCCCAGCAAAAAAGTGGTTCGCCGAGCATTTTTTTAATGCTCGACTACTCCACTGCCCCCCGGATTCGAACTTATGATGGTCCCTGTTTCAAATTAGTGGACCAGTCTCCTAAGCCATTAGACCATAGGAACTGGCCGATAATACTCTTTCTTCTTGGTCTTTTAACTGCTTCTTCAGAAAATAGACAGTTCAGGCGCCTGATACTTTATCTTTGGTGAAAAAGGACATCAGTATCAATCATAGTACTCTCTCATGATATCGATAGAATGAGGAATGGGGGGTACCGGTGTATACCTATAATCTCCCTCCAAAACACTCGCTTTCTTTGTCAGAGGACAAATGTTCCCCGAATTCCATGGCTAGTATCCCCGATGTAACTATTCTTTGGTATGACACAGGAAAGGAGAGGGATAAACCTTTTGTATGGTAAACTATCTATGCGTATCTGACCTCCCATACAAAATTCAGACTCAAGTGTTCTGGTTCTATATGCCTGTAACTTGTATAACTGATTAATGCGTCTATGCTTTTTCTCTCTGTCTTTTCTTTCCCAAGGGTTATCGAAGATCGGAGATTCTATCATCACCTGCGGTTTCGGGAGAGCGCCCTACCCCAGCACTTCTTAACTAGTTAAGGTTACAGATTCCTATGATATATATCTATTTATCTATCAATCTACTTGCGAACTTTGGAAACTGTCGTCCACCTGCACCGGCGAAAACCCTAGACTCCTAGAGTGCTAGAGTAGAATAAGGATGTTAGATAGGGCGAACGGCTTAATTCTTGATATCCTACGTTTGGACGATATGACCTGACAATGCCTTGCAAAATTAGAGGGGGTTAATGATCCTTACATCGTCACGGTATCATACTCCATATAGTATTTTCATGGAATACGGTGGTTGTGGGAAGAGGTACTTATTATACTGAATAGTGGATTGTTGTTATTATTGCTATTTTATTTTGGTTGGTTGTTCCGCGCTTCCCTTATATTAGAAGGGAATAATTGTCTAATACAGAGAGTTTACTGGGCTCAAGTGCACAGGTGTCTAACGAATTCTTCCTCTCCATCTGTAATACTTCCCGCTCAGTGTCCAAGCTTCCTTGCTCACGTGAGAGAAGTAGCTAGAACTCACTGGAGTTTGTTTTGGTGTGTTTTACATGACAGCTGGGCGATTTGAAGTACTCTATCAGGGAGGAACCCTTTACGAATACCGTGTTAGCTTGAATAAAAGAGCGGTTTCCTATGTTGTTGGAGTTGCCCCCTCTGGTAAGGCCTAGCATTTTTTGTTTTTTCCCCCGCTCTTGTTTTGCTGTGTCTTTCGCCCTTTTCCAAGGTAGGGAATTCTTGACTACATAGCACTTCGCTCTCTTAAGATGCATATTTCACATCTAGTTATGCTGATTAGGAATCGTATGAATGCTCTCGGTATGCCGTGGGCTTAGGTTCGCTCGGACTGCTATATGTTCAGTGCTACGGGCCGTGAACCCAAGCGTCCGGTCCACCCCTCCTCAAGGCCCCAGGCGGGACGGGCCGGGTTGCATGAGGGGTGCTTGGAAATATTGGCAAGCTAGGCATTTGGCCTGACCGGCCGACTGCCTAAGCTTTTTCAGAAGCCGGGTTGGCGCAGTTGTGGGCTTCTGAGCGGTCGAGCATGATTGCTCTGATTTTAGGGGAGTTTTTACGGTTTGTGTATATATTGATTGAACGCTCTTATAGGCAGACCGGTTCGGGTACCGCAAGAGGATAGACCTCATGTTCTAGATAGCCGAATTGAGGCGAAAAGAAAGAATACAAGTTAGCGTCCCGGGTGACAGCTTGAAATACCTCCGTAAACCCACGGCGCCAGCAATCCAATCCACACCTCGTTAGTTCCTTGCCCGCTCCCTAGGGTTCAATCCCGTATAAGGTCTTCCTATGCACCAGTTCTCTGCCAGACTAGAAAATGCAGTGTGTAAAGTGCTCTTGGGTTTTACAATCCCTACTCAAATCCACTAACAACTGATCCACTCCTTGAGCTCGCAGAACTAACCCGAGGTTTCTGCAGATGATCTGCCTCATCAAGGACCTTCTCTCAGTTCTCAGGTTAGTGAGGAATGCAAATTAATATAGAAGAAGCAGTAAAGCGTCAGACACTCGAGATTCGGAACAATACTCAAGTAGTGAGAGAGAAAAAATACCTGATAACCAAATCGTAATTGTGAAGGAGAGACAAATCCACACACTGTTAGAAATATATCGAGTGATAGGAAATTCCCCAGCACCTTTTTTCCACTCCCAATGCTTTTAACCCACTGGGATATTTTTGGCTTTTGTTCGTGCTGAAACACGGGTGGAGATCTTCAGATATTGGACCTTGTTGGTAGGTATTTGCGAATATCTGGAGATATCCGCTGCTCGTTGGCAGAGTATCCACTGGCCGCCTGGGATATGCCGAAAGGCCTTGAAACCTGCAGGCTTTGGGAAAAGCGTAGGTCAGTCTTACCTCCACGCCTGGCATGAACGCCTGCAAACACCGCTTTCAGTGCTAAGTTACGGAGGGTGAGCCTAAATGCCTAGCCCGTCCATCCGTCCGTTCCGTCTTCAGGGTCTTTAAGGGGCGGACGGCACTGCCCAAGAGGTGCCTAGGACGGACAGGCGGCCCCCCATGTGTCTCAAATTGGCCAAATCCACATGCTCCCTATAAGCTATGGGTGAGAGTTGCTCATAGATGAAGAACTGCAGGGGGACTTGTCGTCACCCTCAGACGGAGGTCTTTCCAAAGGAGGTTCCACCTTGTCCTGCGGTTTGGGAGGTCATGTCCAGAGCGGTAGACACTCTCGGGATAACTGGTCGACATTATGTGCGTATTGAAGAAGTGGTCTTTATCCTCCACTGTTGGCCTAGATCAGCGAATATAAAAGAATCTGGATAGAAAAGTCCTACCAGAAATATGAGAAATCACAAATGAATGCTAACCATTAGAGAACTGACGTAGCTGTCTATTCTCTCTCTCTCTAATATATTCGGGTTCGTGGTACCGTATTGGGACGTTCCACGGACCGGGGTAATCCCTTGACCGCATATAAAGCCCTGCTGTGGCTGATGCTTCGATACAACGACGGAAATTTTATGGATTCACTACCGTATTAAAGACTGTTGGCCTTGTGCTTGACGACAAGCCAAACGTGGCTTGCGCTACTCACTTAACTCAATGGATAGGACCAACGGGCCGAGCCGGCACGGTGTGACTTATACAGCCCAGCTTAGCCCAGCTCATACCCAAATAACTAACCAGGCTTAGACCGTGAGCAATTCCCAATAATATTGTAGTTACCAATGAGTAATCGTTTCTGATATGCAGATAAGCATGTGAATTGCAAAAGGGAAGGAACCCCGTCCAAGGCGTTATAGTTTGCTATTTGCCAGAAGGGGTGCCATGGCAGTTTGACCAATAAGGCGGGGGGTTTCACAGGTTAGCTTCCCCCACCGAAGTACTGTACAGTACTGTACAACTCATATGGCGTTTAGGCGACTATGAGACACTCTCTGGGAAGAGGACACCGTCTCAACATTGCGAGGCAGAATGGCAGCCACTGGGTGTGAAAGCTGCAGCGCCAGCGATAGCACGGTAGTAACTTTAGTGCTTGGGAGCAGTTTGTGTAGTGGATAGGATTCCAGCTGAAGCGAAAGAATTTTGGGGCGCTACAGTGTTTTAAGATGGGATGTTGCTGGTGGTTCGGGAGATTGGTTTACTAGATTTGTAAATACTTATAGGAGACTGTTTATTTATGGTTTGGGACTCGAAATTCCTATGGCGATAAAGACCAAAAGAAGGGGGGAAATAGACTATGAAGAAACCCGTCTTTGCATAATAATAATAATAATAATAATAATAGTGGTAAGGACAGCTCGTACGTGTTACGGCACCTGTGCGGGTTGTGTACTACCATACTTACTACCAGAACTGGTGGGTTTTCACATAATAATTCCGTGGAGCTCTGCCCGTACAGTACAGCACAGTGTAGCACCAGGACAGCACCCACCTGACTACCGGTAGGCTCCCTGATACAGCCAAGCGACCTATCACCAGCCTGGTACGTTGACAGCGCTTCCAGAAACGGTCTTGTAAAACAGAGCAAGTATTTATAATAAAACTATTTTTATGAAACCGGGGAAAATTGAAATGTTTTATTGTCGTCGTCCCGGCGTTCCGGAAACCTAAGTTTTCCAGCTGAAGGCTGGCTTATAGAGCTCCCGTTCACACCAGATAAGGAATAGAGATGGCTGAGACTCTTTTTTTTCTTTTTTTCTTTCTGCAAGCCGAGTTTATAGCTCAAATCCAAATATTAGGCAGATAGCTTATCACCTCCGGCATGAAGCAAAGGCGGACAGTTCCACAACCCACGGGCACCACAACATCACACAGTGCTGATAATTCGTATTCGCAGCGCGGTATCTACCCTATCAGCGTCCAACAGACCATCCTAGCTGCGGGACAGCTTAGTTGGGTCTTGTATCACAATAATAGAATACTGGTTTCTTCCAGAAAGGCTAGGAGGGAGGGGAGGTCAATTTTCAAATAATCGACTCACTAGGAAGTTGCCGACTACCGCGCGTGATTCAAATATCCAGGCTCGGTTCGTTCAGAGCGGCGTAGAGGTTCGTCCCATTCTTGGGATAGAAGAGTGTGTCCCCGAGCGGCCGAAATATTAACGCCCCGCTTATGGCAGCCACGTTATTGTAAAATTCAAGTAATAGCACCCGCTATAAAAGTGGGGTAGTCCCTTCGCTCACGAGCGTAAGAATGCCGGTAGTGAGGTTATAGTACCCCGGGAGTAGGATTAGGAAATACTTTCGTCTACCCACTGCGCTCTCGAGAAGGCTGTCCACACCAATGCTGATCCAAGGAAGTGGGATGCGATAAAAAGAACCTCAGGGCTGCCAATTACTTCACAGCCGATGACGGAAAGTGTGGTCTACGGGATGCGGAGAAGAATAGTGAAGAATGAGATGGAGGAAACTTCGGTAATGCTCATAAAAAACTGCGCAATCAAGAAAGTGTATAAATTCCCCAGAGGTAAGAGAGAAGGGCAAACTTTGTTTTTTTTTTCACTCTCCCTTGCCACGATATCCAGTTATTCGGTGAAGTGGAAGAGAAGATTTACATACAGGTACTACCCTTCGTAAATCGAGGTCCGGTGACTCCTTGGACCTGAACAGCTCCCGTTTGGCGGAAGTATGTTCATTCCCCGAAGTTAATGAGATATGTGATAACCACAGCAGCCTCCACAAAAATGCTGCACTGATAGTGGTTACCATCCGAAAACCCAACCCAATAACTTGAGCTTTCGAACGGGAGGGGATGAGGCCTTAAAGTAGCAAATCATCAAGCAGCAACCACAAAATGATATCCAGTAAAAGTACACCGAACGCGCACTGACGTAGGCTGATATTTGTTTGTATTTATTTTTTTCCCTCGCTCTCCCGCATGGAAGAGCGCATGGTGGGTATTCTGCGCGAGCCATATATGCCAATGAACCTCACCCACCGATCCTGCTGCCCTCAGAGAGAATTCTCTGCGAAAACTGCGCACGCTTCATCCAAGAGGGGGGGAAGGGGAAAAAAATCGCAAGCTAGGAGTCCTAAGTTGTGTTCTTGAGAGCTTTGTTTATCGTAGGAATGATTCCCGCCTTGTCCTATATCCTCGAGCTATATTACCTGCAGCTGGAGCAAGATATTCCAATGGGATCTGGGACTCGGTGAAATCGAGTAGTAGTGAGAGACGTTGCATGTTGTACGACACTTTTGTTATTACTACTAATGTATCACAGTATACGGGTACACCGCATATGGACATAAATTAGCGTACGAGCACACCTCGTGAATGCTCTAGGAGCGCACGTGTTTTCTCATCAAGACATGTGCCTGCGAGGCAGTTTCCCGCGATATCATTTGTTGCGCAGTGGGCAGTACTCGAGTAGTGCAGTTGCGCCTTCAATTTTGATGTTTACCGTATGATGTTGTGTCTGAACACCCGTCCAACACATGCCACAATAAAGGAATGCTTCCTAAGAGAGTTAGATTTACCGCACAGCCTTCCACCATTGCAACGGATTCAGTGGATCCCGGGTCGTTTAAGATGTAATTACGTGCTACTTGAATTGTTGTCATTTCACAGCGCTGTTATTGCAGCTCATCTCTTATCGATGCAATTCTTTGTGAATGGGTATGTTTACCGGTATATACCAGAGGAAGGTGTTAGGCATTGATGTGCACCTACTGTGCCAGAACTGCACAGCCACTGACTGGGTCAGGCGCCTACTTTCACGACAGAACGGTGCTTCTTGAGCAAAACAGCCCGTGAATATCAGTATACACACCGGTGCTTGCGAAATACGCTGTCACCTAGCACGTCCGGAGTGCAGATAGCTTACTCTGCTGTACAACTCCCCCGAACCGTTTATCGCCTGTGCGCAAGGCCAACCGAGCTATTGGCCGGGGGCTGTAAAAATAGTCGGCCATGTTCCACTTACCGCCGAGCGGGGCAACCCCAAACTTCCATCCCAGTCCCGGGTTTCGGTAAGTTAGGATCTCCCCGGGCCGATCCTCTGACAATCCCCCAGTAGCACCAGAAACGTATGATATTGCAATGGCCAGCCAATAATAGACGGGTTCCACAATGCTGCACTCGCAGCTCGCAATCTGGGTTTGCCAATACAAGTTTCCTGCACTTCAAACAAAGCACCAACCAGGCCCCAGGCCACACAACCGCCCGGCCATCGGACCCCACCGAGTGACCCCCCATGAACCAACAACAGCATGCGCAACTAATCGGACCGCACTACACACGGCTTATCCACTGCACTGCTTGGGTTACCCCACCCCCGCTGCAAGCAGAGACCCCCGCCCGCCCCGCCATCCCATTTTGATTGAGCAATTCTTCGCTCGCCCAGCACTGGGCACAAGCATTCCAAAGAGGGCCCCCTCAGCTCAGGATCCTCATCCACAAACCGGTGCTTCCCCTCACCCCTCCTCCTCCTCCTCCTCCTCCCCCGCTCCTTTCTCTCCCTTTCCCCTCCCATTAAATTTATTCACCCATCTATTCATTTGTTCTCTTAATTCCCCTCCGTTCTTGCTGCTGTGTCCTATAGTAAGCTACGCAGGGAAAACTTTCCCCGCGCGCTGCTGTGCCGTGGTAGGAAGTTTATTTATTAATGAATCCCGCCAAGATCGCATAGGCATCGAACACACCGCAGAGTGCACGGGCCAGGTTTCCGGGGAAGGAAAGAAAGAGAGAGGTTGGTATTTTAATATTACTATAGTATAGAAGAACAAACGTTTGCAATTCGATGGTGGAATGCCGGTGTAATTTTCGCACAGTAAATACTTTTCAATTAATTCATACAAGCGAGTGAGCGTTTGCGAGGCCAGCCCTAAGAAAAGAAATGGTATTTTTGTGCAGAGCAGGTAGGTAGTAAGGTAGGTGAGGAGGCAAATGAGTTAGATGGGCAAACAAAAGAAATTTTAGGGGGTTGAAGAACTGACGGCGACATGGCGAGGGTAGCATATACAGTTGAATTTTTTTTTCCAAAGCGAGAATTAAAAAGTAATAAATGGTAACCAGGCAGGCGGGAGGGATGTTCGTAAAAATGAGATTGAAGGGAGGGGAAAGGAAAAAAAGGTGGCTTTTAAAATGTACAAAGAATTTTGGTTGGCATGAAAAAGAGAACTTGTTCAAAGAAGCCATTTTTCATGATAAATACAGGGGGGAAAGCGGAGGAAACAATCTAGCTCGACTCCTGTAGAGTATCAACTAAAGTTGCGCACTGATGTTTGAGGTATGATACTAGTTCGTCCTCTGATCGATATCTTGCCCAGCTCTTGCTCTTGGTAGGAAGAGTTTCCATCCTGTACTCCGAAATCATATCCTGGAGTTTTAAAATGGATTGAATGATATGCTGTCTTTTGTCATTCTCTCCTCTCTCGAGATCAATCCTTTCTGCTTGGTGCCGCTCAGCATCTTTTCGCTCTAGTTCCTGCTGTCTCGCCTCCCGCCCCATCCGGCGCTTGCGAGCATGTCTCCTGGTCTCTTCTTCTCGCCATTGAGCATCCCGCTTCTCCGCTTCCCGTCGCTGGTTTTCCCTCCTCTCTGCTTCCCTTCGTTGCGCCTCTCTCAACTCCGCCTGGAGAACCTCAGCCTCCCTTCTCTCGGCCTCCATCCTCTCTGCCGCCTCTTTCTGCCTACGGAGCGCCTTAGCCCGCTCTGCAGCAGCAGTGTGCCTCGAACGATCCAACTCCGGGCCGAGTAGGATTTGCTCCGCGTCCTGACACCGCGAGGAAGAGCGGCGAGTCGGAACAGCGTCAAAGGAATCCCGTCGCTTGGATGACGCATGTGAGTTCAATACGCCAAAAGGATCGCGGGACTTTGATGATGAACGTAGCGGCGTGCCGTCGTACGTATCCGCACGCGGCCTGGAGGGGTTGCGCGGGATATCGAAGGGGTCGGATCGGGGCCTTGACGAAGAGCGGCGAAGATGGGGCGGTGGTGTCGTTGGCGAGGTGTCGAAGTGATCACCACGGGGTTTCGACGGAGCGCGGCGAATATGCGGTGGCGGTGGGGTTATTGGCGAGGTGTCGAAAGTGGGATCACCGCGGGATTTTGATGAAGAGCGACGAATATGGGGTGGTGGTGGGGTCGTTGGCGAGGTGCCGAAGGAGGAATCGCCACAGGGCTTTGATGGAGAGCGGCGAATATGCGATGGGGGCGGGGTTGTTGGAGAGACGTCGAATGGGTCTCGACGGGATCTCGACGACGAGCGCCTAACATGTGGCATGGTGGGTGTCGTATCAAAGGGGTCGCGGGGTTTTGACGACGAGCGACGGGGAGAAGGTGGGTACGATTCACGGGATTTTGAAGCGGAACGATTTGGGGCCCCGTCAAAAGTATATTGATGCCTTTTTGGCTCGTGAGGTTCATATGCTAACCTTTTGTTAGTCGTAGATACAGATGTTGGGGTTTCCGCGTTGTTTACCTGGGAATGAACTAGAGCTCTTGAGACTATATCTTCCGATTTCATTGTCATATTTTCTCCGTTGCTCTGGATCGCTCAATACTTCGTATGCTTCCTTGACCTTGACATCGTCGTATAAGCCACTTTACTCGTTTCTTCCAAATTTGCCCCCAATGAAAAGGAAAAATGCCAAATAAAATCATCTTCCTCATTTTCACCAAATCCGTGGAAACAAATATAAACTCCAAAACGTACCTCAGTAAACTTCTCCGTAGCGCTCTGCACATTCCCTGGATTCTTATCGGGATGATGAGCAAAGGCAAGTGTTCGATAGGCTTTCTTGATCTCAGCGTCCGAAGCATCGGCAGTGACACCAAGGACAGCATAATGGTTGGCACGCTTAATTGGAGTCGTAAACATCTCAGGCATGTTTGCGTTGTTGTTACTGTGATGTACTGTACTGGTTCAAGGTCCCTCTTTTTCAAAACCCTTCCACCTTAAAGATAAACGGGGAAGCTTATCGTTAAATTATCGAGAAGAGGACCGATTTTATTTTTTGTTTTTTTTCTCTTCCTTCCTAGATCAACTAAGAGGAGGTGGGTCGCGGAAAAGAGAGGAAGGGAATGAAATGAAATGAAATACTGGTTTGGTTAGGAAAGATAAATGATACGGTCGTGAAAAGGAAATCGTAGAGAGGGGGGGGGTAGTGAAAATAATAGGATATACAGAAAGGCTCCGAAGCAGAATTACCCCTGAGCACCCTTACTTTTATGTTTACTCGTACGGATGGACTGTTGTGTTTTTTATTTTTTTGCCTGGACGGTAGAGCGTGATGGTTTAGTGAGCGAGTCAGTGTTGTAAAGGAATTCGACGCTCTACCGGTGCTATGATAGATAGTTGGATGGAGAGCGGTGATCGACCACTGCTACTTTACTACCCCAGGAGTAACCCATTGCACCCTCAAAACGAAATTGGCCAAAGGGAAGGAAAAAGCAACCATACCACTTCCTCCACCACCTTTGCCCCCCCCAAAAAAAAGAACTCGTGTCAGGAGAACTCTGCCTAGTTGCCTACTGTGTGTTCGACACGTCCCCGATACTCTTCGCTGAATACTCGAGTAGGTGCGTGGCGTGCGGTGACTGGGAGGTGGAAAAAATGAACATCACAAACCATCTTTGTAACACAACTGGGACAACGTGTAACCTATCAGGCGGGAGATCAAGAAACTGGAATAGAGCCAAATGCCAAATGCCAGTCCCAGTCGGAACAAGACTCCACCTTTTTCCCACTTCTACTGCCATCGAGGATCGGGGCTTGCTGGCCAATTGATTATCGTTTTATTTTTATTTTTTATTTTTCTCACCTATCCTTTCTTCTCTTTTTTTCCCCCCCACTTAGCCATCAGCATATCCCCCACAGTTGCTATCATAGGAAATCATCCTTCTGTATTCAAAACAAAGTGGGGTTAGTAACGGTTATCGCGGTGCGAATGGGGTTAAGGTAGTAAGCCGTCTAGGTAGCGAATAGGCTGAGGCCGTCAGGATCAGGATGACGATAGAGGGTTCAAATGTCGAACGACTGAGAATCACAGTACCGGTATGTTCGTTTCAAGCTCAGCTTAATTGGATTGCAAGATGAGCCCTTTGTTTCCGACAATTTTTTTAGCCCACTCATCCGAGGGAGACACTTGCGGTGGCGATGGGGGGGAGGACTCAGCGACTGGGGCAAGAGAGAGAAAAAATGATATGCTGAGCCGGTACGATCGATTGACATTCCATGATTAGAATTACATCATCTGATCGTCCTACGGTGCTCGAGCACTCGCACTGCACAGTACGGTACTGTACAGCACAGCAAAGCTCACCCGTCCCCACAAACCGCAAGAGAGCTGGGGGAGGAGCGCTCTATTCTTCGGAAGTAATGACAAAAAATTACTAAACCGGGCGACGGAAACGGGAAGTCATTTAGGGATAGCACGATCGTACTTACGAGGCAGATTCTTTGTGGGGAAGGAGGAAAGGGGTGAAGAGAAGAGAAGAGAGAAGAATCCGAGGAGCGCCCGCAGCTGGCATGACCAGCGGTAAGTAGATGTGCCGCAAACATATTTACGGAACCGTAAGTTACCTGAGAGGTAAGGGACAGAGTAGAAGCACCAAAATGGCACATTAAGATCCAGCGGAACATCGAGTGTGGGAAAAAAAGGCCTTGCGAATCGAGGTAACGGCGCAGATTATCGATGCTCGCGATGCCGATTCTTATATTAGTCCTAAGTCTGACGCGGTGGGGTTCACACGTACTCGAGTATTGCGATTGAATTCCCCGCCCAAGCTTGGAAAAAGAAAAGAAGGTAAAGCAAAGCAAGAAAGTCTTAGTTGTGGGGGAATCGAAAATGGTAATAATAAGTAATGCAGCTTTTTTGGGCAGGAGGTAAATAAAGGTACTTGTACGAGTAACACGAGTCGGAAATATCTGCGAGGTAGCCGGGCGGGAAGGAGAATTGAGACTGTAGTTGCTAATACCAGACTAGGTGTGAGACGCTGGTCAGCAAGCAATGACTGAGCAGTAGCCGTTTCCGTGCCCAGTGACGTATCAGATTGTAAAAGTGAAACACAGGTAATTCAATAGAAAGAAATTCCTCTCCAGAAGCCCCCAATATCGAATATCATTGACATCAACATGCTTGGAACCGTTTCAGTAGTCCCAGGGGGGAAGAGAGGGATAAGTAACCCGATAAACTCATTTTGCACAGCGGAGAGGAGAAAAAACATCCGATTGAGAGAATTCAGCAGTAGTCAGAGATTGGGTCTAAGTCTGGCCTCTTCCAGCAACTCGATTGCATCCCCGAGTCTGTACTTCCGAGCTATATCAAGAGCTGTTCTCCCCCCTGAATCCTTCAACTGAACGTCTGCGCCCTTCCTCAAGAGCACCTTGACGCACCCCAGAAAGCCCCTTTGAATCCCCGAACAGGTAACGCCAGGCCCACCACCGAACGTCCTCCAAATCCCTAACTCATTCTCCATCCTCTTTCCACTCGCAACGCACTCGAATCCATGAATGGCAAAGTGCAACGCTGTATTATTTGACCGCCCATCACGAGCATTAACGTCCGCGCCATGCTCCAGCAGCAGTTTTGTCACAGCTTCCTTGCCGTAGCGGGAAGCATAGTGCAACGCCGTTAACCCGTCCAGCCGACTTTGCACCTCGACCACACCGCTATTCAGTAATTGTCTTATGATGGCTTCGTGGCCGTAGGCTGATGCCTGGTGCAGCGCTCCCCTCGCCCAACCAATATCCGTGCATTCTGTCTTCTTGCGCTTCAGTACCAGAGTCACTAAGCCCTCGTAGCCTTCGATTGCCGCCCATTCCAACGCCGGCAGTCCATCCTTGTCCTGAACAGCAAAGTCGTGGAGAAGTGGGGTAAGCACGACGGCTAAATGGCGGTTTGCAGAGAGAAAGCTGTTTAGGTCTCCTTGGTTTAAATGCTTCGCGATGAGGCGGAGGATCTCAATTGGAAAATCGAGGAGTGACATTGTTGTATTGTGGTTTTGTTCATGGGACGCTCCGTTTTTTTGCGGGGGGGCTTTTTGTTTGGGGGCAAGCGAACTCCCAACGGTGAGTTGTGGGGGGTGAAAACTAGAGAGAAAAAGGCTGGGCTATTTTCCTATGCAGAGATCACTGGTAACTTTCCACCACTAAAACTGATACATAATATTATATATTATATATATATACGTGCTAAGGTATATTACCTATAGTACCCAAAAACATCTGCTCCATAACAAAAAATCTTAACTTTCTTTTTCTTTAAAAAAAAGAGGGAGATCTTAGTTTTTTTATAGTTTTCATTTCACCTATCATACTACTAGTACGGGAGTTTACTTTGTTACAACGTCCACCACAGGATAAGTAGTTCACCACTGGTGTGGAGGGGTTTTCGGGGTAAATGCCAGTACGAATTGCTACGTGTATGAACTCGTAGCTGGCTCCGGTGCAAGGTACAGTACAGTACATGGAACTAGTCTGCAAAGGTTCCTGAATCCCAATTAAGCGCCAGTCACTCATCTGACTTTAAGAAACCTTTGCTACATATCAACAACCACGACCCTTTCTCCCGAGACGCTCCCGGGGTTGGATTTTCTTCATCAAGCGTAGTGGAAGCATCAGTCAAGATGCAAGACCGTGGCTTGGGGAAACCTGTGATATACATTTGCCACCTCATCCGTGGAATACTGAGTCGGTGGTGTTTTTCAGCTCCTTTTCAATAGAAAAATGCGCGCTTACCTAGACATCCGCCTAGCTATAGTAGATCCCTAGAGCGTGTTGTGAAAAAGCGAGCCACTTATGAGATGTGTGGCAAGAGGGATTTATTCATGATGGATCATTTGTGTCATGGACAGTCACTCGGTAAATTTTATTGACGCATAAGTTTTTACATTGTCTTATAAGCCAAGCTCTCGTCATGTGCGGTCCCGGGTTGACACCCGGGAACTATGGTCTGCGAGGAATCGTAGTGCGCCATAATACAACCGGGAACCCTAGACCATTACTGCAAATCATGTGCACCAAGCGATAATATTACGAAGTTTGAAATCAGAATTTTAACTTCAGTGAATTAGAAATACAAGGAGCCAAGCTATCCCCTCCACAAGAAAGATTAACTTTCATCACTTCATTTTGATGCCGTCAACTTAGGCCCGCATCTCTCAAGAGCATCCCTCAATTTCCTCCCCATCTCCTTCCTCGCTCTAATCTCCTCCCTAGCCTCCTCAACATCCAAGGGGTCTGCCAGGGCCAACACTGGACTCGCCGAATAACTAATACTTGAAATATTATGATCGTATGACCTCAATTTCTCTGGAGTCTCAAATCTTTGGGGTGTCTCTCCTCTGAGAGTCCGGTTGGGAGTTAAACCTCTAGGCTTGCTCGGTGTGGTAGAAAGGCTCCGAGATTTGATCTTGATTCGTCTCAAACGCTCCTCAAGATAATCGATATCTCCGTTCTTTCTCTCAACCATTCCTGTCAATTTCATGATCGTATTCTTGACTGCTTCCACAGTCGGCGGAACCACGGCCCCAGGCTTGTCCCTGTCTCGGGACGCGATTTTGGCCTTGAGTTGCGTTACTTCCTTTTCGGCTTCCTTAAGGAGCCTTTCCACCTTTGCATACTCCTTCCTGAGCTTCCGTTGTTGTAGAACTTGTTCTGGCGTAAGTGGTCGGGCGCGGGCAATTGTAGCGGCCTGAGCATCGTTGTGAACAGCAAGAAGCCGTTTAATTTCTGCATCTTTAATGTCAACTACCCAATTTCGTTAGTTATATTCAAAGCCGCAAAAATAAGGTGGAGCAGTGAAAAACCAACGCTTAATAAACCCTTTGCTTGCTGCTTGATATTTCACTTCCAATTCGTCGTTTCCTTGGTTTTCGCCTCTTACACTAGTAAGTAACTGGTCAAGTATCTCCTTAACTTGGCCCATTTCACAAAACCTCCAGTCTTGTGAACGCTTCATATCTTTTGCCGCCTTATGCTCAACATCAGGGGGCGGGCTCTCTTGGCCGAGATGGTAGGCTTTGAGCCCTTGAGCTGTTAGGCCAAGCCTATTAACCATCATGTTACCGCTAAGATAAATGGAATCAAATACTGCATTGAAATCCTAAAGATTAAAGTAGCGATTTAGCAGAGCAACTTTAGGCAGACAGACCAGGAGGGAGCTTACACTTGCGACCTCAACCTCCCCATTACGCCTAAATTTTGGCAGCTCTTGGACAGGTTTCACGTTACTATTCAACAACTTAGTCCGGACCCGGTCCGGATCATAACTGTCATATTCGTTATCAAAATCCAGATCACTCTCCACTTCCTCCTCTTCTTCGACCTCCTCCTCTTCCTCCTGGCTAGCTTGCTTCACCTGCGACGTTGGAGTAGCTAACGGACTACTTCCAGTTGGTTTGTTAATAGAGGGAAGTAGGTCGCCTGGAGCGAGGGCCACCGAAGGTTGGAAGGGAGGGGTCTCTCGAGGCTTGTTTTCAGACGCCAGAAAATCAGACGGAGGAAGAGCATTAAGTACTTTAGAAGTGTCAGGTTTCTTAGGCGACCTATTGAACATGCCCCCTCGACCCAACGCACTGCTCCTCTTTTCTTTATTTCTGGTTGCTGGGAAGCCAGCAGGTGTGCTATGAGAACGACTTCTCGAGCCGGTCGGTGGCGAGTTACTTGATTGATCACTGTCGCTATCATTAACCGGGGGGCGGTTTTTAGCGAGGAGACTAAATGGCGCATTTTCTTCGATACCTCCGCTGAACGTCTCCTCATAGCTTGTATCGGCCCCGAACACATTAGATGTGTTAGGACTACTTGATGTAGAGGGCAACTTTGATTTAGGTTCGCGCACAAACCCCCCAGATGGCAGGCTATCGTTGCCTTCGCTGTTATCCTCGTCTTCATCATCTCCTTCCTCGTCTTCATCATCTCCTTCCTCGTCTTCATCTCTCCCCTCATTGTCTCTTTCACCCTCTTCATCATCTTCCCCCTTGCTCTCCTGGTATTCATCATTATCATCACTCCCATCTAGCGAGCTGACTTTCTCATTATCCGTTCCCACGCTTTCGGGCGCTGAGGGAGTTATGCTAGGTAACTCACCAGCCCGAGTGTCACCTGATTCTTGCACAGGTTTAGGATCCGGAGGCAACAGTATCGATGATATTCCTTTAGATAATGCAGGCTTAGGGGACTCATCTGTTGGCAATGCTGGAAGTGCCTCGAGGCCCTTCTCTACAGGGGTAAATGATGGGGGAGGTGGAAGCGGTGGGGGGGGAGGTGAGCTAGTTATTGGTGTCGTTGATGACTGAGTGAGCTCGGGCCTTTTTTCGGGTGACTGAGCGAAGGTCAAAGGCCTACTCGGAGCACCAAACGGGCTCGAAAGTTTTGGTGTAGTACCAAAGGGGGACTTTGGTGGTGGAGTACTCGGAACGCCAAAGGGTGTCCCAAGCTGCGCCCCCCAAGCACCAGAAGGTAACCCCGTGGGAGGGCTAGACACGGAGCTGAAGGGTGATGAGCTTTGATTAACTGACGCGGACAAACCGCTTGTGAATGGGCTGAAGCCTGCTGCTTTCGTGTTGGAGAAGATACCACTGGGAAGACCTAGCTTCGCAGGTGCTGAAGTGAACCCGGCTTGGCGAGCCTTTGTTGCCCCAGGAGAAATTATGTCACCATCGTCACTTGGCTCATCTGGGTGCTCATCACTATCGTCCATGCTTGCATCTCTGATATTCTGATCAGATACTCCTCTTGGAGTGGGCAGTGGTGAGGACAGTTCAGGGCGAGAAACAATGGATGGTGGGGAAGTGAGCGCATCCCCTAGCCCCACTCCAAAGCCGCCAAGACTACCACTAGAGGAGGATGGTTTGTTCTCAGAGGTAGATAGAGGTTCTGATTCTGGCCTGAACGCACTGGATATTTTGAAAGAATTAGTGCTCCCAGAGCCAAATGGACTGGGTACATTATTACCGCCTCCGAAGGCTGTGGGTGCACTGTCAGAGCCTAGGCTCTTACCTGTGGCCCAGATAGGTTTGCTATCGTCACCCCCTGTTGCTGCTGCTGCCGCCGAGAATCCTCCCTTATTTGTGTACGCACCAAACGCACTTCCACCCCCGAAAGCAGACGCGCTTCCAAACGGACTTCCACCAACAGAGGGGTTCCCAAGGGAGGAAGCAGCCCCAAACCCGGCAGCTCCGGGTTTATTCATCCCTAGAAGAGTAGGTGCCCCAAATGCTGGCGCAGTGGTAGCTGATCCTAACGGCGCGGCTTGACCAAACGCGGGCTGTGCACCAAAACCAGCGGCCCGGCCAAAAGCGGGCTGACCTCCAAGAGCTGCAGGTTGACCAAATGCAGGCCTTGTTCCAAGGGCCGACGGTTGACCAAAAGCGGTTCCCGAGGTCGGAATAGTTGTGCTAGGAGAAGCTCCTGAGGTAGATCCCCACGTAGATCCCCCAAGAGCAGAAGGTTTTCCAAACGCGCTTGCCCCACTCGTGCTGATGCTAGAGGGTTGGCCGAATGCTGGTGATGCAGTAGGCTGTCCAAAAGCACTGGTCGCAGGCTTTCCGAATGGATTTGGGCTTCCTATGCTTGGAGACTGGCCAAATGTGCCGTTGCCACTAGAAACTGGTGACTGTCCGAAGGAACCCGCCCCAAAGGCAGGACCAGGCGTTATATTCTGAGCTGGCTGTCTCTGGGGCGCTGGCTGCTGTGGCGTTTGCGGTGCCGACTGTGAGGGTCCTCCCTGCGCTGCATAAACCATCATTCCACCATATCTTTCGCCCCGTTCAATAGCATCGTTGTAAATAACATTCCAAGCACTCAGCAATCCTTCGTGATTGAGCACCATAAGAATTGGCAACGGCCCTGGTGATTCCTCAATTTCCTCTCCGCCCACGGGACGTTTCACGTTTGCTTTATTGCTCAAATCCAGAGCCATTCCGACCGGTGATGTATCGGACAAGCTTTCATCAGATAAGGGCATTTGGGCTCTCCGAGTGTCATCGCCGATGCTAGCGGTGATCCAGCTATCCGCTGGCACTGCAGGATCGCCAGTCAATGCAGTAGAAAACCGGCAAACAAGACCAACGTCCGACGAGCAAGTATTGGTAAATATGATTGTATCTTTTATACTTGGAGCATACTGCCGAATCATGGCATGGAAAAAGTAGGGTGGGGTCCGGGACTCCATTCCAAACGGCGGAACAGGATCGGGAAGTTTCATGTATTGATATGATGTACCATCTCGATCTCGTGCCAGCGTGTGAAAAACAGATTCGTTGTTTGTGCCACCAGACGGGACTGGGGTATGCGCAGTGACGAATGCATTGGTTTCAACCCAAACAATTGACGAGATAAAGTGATTCTCTAGGCCTGGGACTGACGGTAAAACAGCCTTCACCTCACCTTCGTGGGTCATCTGCCACCCAGTTCCATCTCCCATCCCACAAACAATTTGTTTTCCCCGTGGGCTCCATGACACCGTTGAAGCTTCTTTCTTCAATACCACATCTCCACTTGAGTTCTTCTCAAAACCCCTTCTGTCTATGTTGATTATTTGGACCTCCCCTGCCAATGTGACAATAGCCACTAGCTCTGGCATTTCAGGATTGGGTTTTAATTCTCGCAATGAAACACCATTTGTGCCCAATTCAAACGCAGGTTTCAAATCGCTTCCAGCAGATGGAAAGTCGCTGACCAAATATACCGCAAGACCTCCAGAGGATGAGCCTAGCACAAGATGAGATTCATCCGCTGTAAATGCCACATGAGAGATGTTTGTTGGTAAAGGAAGGGAGGTTCGAGAGTTATAGGGCACAATCTTTTCGGAGGTGTTGGTGAAAGCTTCGCGAAGGGACGATGTGCTTCCAACAATAAGATCTAGGAATAATTAGTAGCTCGTTCCATCAGCACAAGAAAGGTGTCTACTGGAAAACGCAGCAGCTGCAAATAAGCCGCGCTTGTTGGCAATAGCAAATAAAGATGCGCTCGAGATAGGCACAGAGTCAGTGTCATAGCCTTGAGCAAATAATTTGACTTTGGTCTCTCCATTCAGGCCTAAAAAACCAAGGTTCTAGACACATCCGGTTTGTTAGCAATCACGAAATTAACATAACCATCCTTGCCACTGACCTCAAGTACGACTTCGATCGGCTCGCTTTCCCCGACCAGGTGAGCTTGCGGCGGCTCTTCCTGGCTACTTTTCACAAGAGCTGGAGAGGTACCGGAATCCCTGAACGCCATGCTACCGTATCCAACCACGATCCAAGACTAGGAAGTGGGGGAAAGAAAGAAAGAAAGAAATGGTATCAAAAAGAAGATCTTGCAGAAAATGTGTGGCGGGAGAGAAGACGTGGGGAGGTGAATGGGAGGGCTGCCGGCATGAGGGAGACGCGATGGCTGCACCTGGTATTTAGGCGTTGGGTTTGGCGCCCTTTTGCCAAGAATTGATTTTGAAACATAATTCACGTGCCTAACCTGTTTAGAAAGTTGTTCGAGCCCCGTCATGCCAACCTTAGATTATGCTTAAAGTGTCCAGATATACGAACGGACCAGTATCATACGGCGTGGCTTTTAGAACTCTATCCTCAAAGAGTCAGCATCAGAGGTTTGGTCTATTTGTGCCTAAAATGGCGTGGTACTTGTAACTTATGAACCTTTATCACCTCCGATTTGGTGGAATTTTGCTACTCGGGCACTGTACGAGCATCTCTTACGAGTACTTGTACCATACTGTATTAGTACCGCGAGGGGAGCCGTTCGCAAGCCCCCGTAGGGATCACAAAAATCCAAAACTCTTTTGTAGCTTTTAATCCATGTTATTGGCCTACGGGCATTACAGCATCTTTTCCTCCCACAACCGCCGATCTGCCATCTTTCTTGGCAACAGTCCATATGTTTAAAAGTTGTGATCCCCGGCGGCAAACGAAGAGGTGATAACAACCGGAAGCTAGCAATAGTGGCTCTGGCGCTTTCTATATCATACCACGAGTACAATTCATCCTATAGTGGTACAAATGGTACCGAAAAGGTGATGGGGAACAAGGGATTTTGCACGAAAAATACCGTAGCCAATTTCGCACACACATTCTAGCAGCAATACATGAATTAAAAATGGGATAGCTTCATAGAAAATGATATCCTGACTGCTTCTAGTAGTTGTATTGATAGTTTGCATTTTTGTGAATTTTCTCTAGCAAAATATCTTAGTGTGGAATCTGCCAATTTTGCGGTATGATACCATACTTGAATATAATATGAGAGCCGTTTTAGCCCACCAGCATGCCACCATTGGGAGTGGGGTATAGTGCCGCCTATGGAGCAATAATGGCTATAGTTATCGCGTACTGTGCTCATTGTAGAGATAACTAGTTAATTTTGACCTTAACTCTCTAAATACCGTGCCCTTAGGAGTAAACTAGAGATAAGAAGACCGATTTTATTTCGGCAACCCTTAGCAAATACCTAGCTATGTCTCTGAGTACATGTAATCATTTTGAGGGGCATCTACTTTACATTATCAAGCGAACTACTAACGTGATAGAGGAGGCTGCATATTAAAAGAATAATTCAGTCTAATAGTACAATAGAAAAGCTGGGGCTATAGTGATTAAACCAATCCCAGGAGTGGGAAGAAAAAAAACCACAGAAAACCCAAACCACCAACTCCTTACATGACCCTGAGAGGGAGGATTATAAACACTTGCCGATCCAAGGACTCAAACGGTCTCTCCATTCTCCATTCTCCACACTACCGCCCTTGAACTCAATCTCCACACCGACTTCTGCCATACTCTGAAAAGTAAATGGACCCTCGCCGCCTTCCCCCAGCCACTCCTTCTCATCGTTGCCCTCGCCGTCATCCTCAACGTCCAGGATTCCTTTGGACCTTGAAACTCTTATTTTCGTGATTTCATCTTCTAGAAGTTTCTGGATTTTAGCTGGAGGTAGTGCTGTGAAGGCATCGCTTTTGTTACAAGCGACTAGCAATTTTTTAGGCTGTGTCGTAGTTGATGAAGTGGCAGAATTTTGTAAAGTTAATAGAACATCATAAAGATATCCAGCTACCACCTGGACATCGGTGAAGGAAGAATCAAGGACGAAAATAACTCCATGAATTGCTGGGGATGAAATCCGAGTAAGAGCTATGTGACGTAGCTTGCCATGTCCAGGTGTATCAAAAAGAAGGAATTTTTTGTGCGCTTTGAGAGAAGGATCATTCACGGATCTGTACTTTGATGTCCCAGCGATGGAGGCAGGAATAGAACATTCCAGGGAAAGTGGTGTTTGACTTGTGCGTGTTTCGGTGGGAGGTTGACCAGTCTCAGATTCAAACTTCAGGAAGTTTTAGCAACAGCACACAAATCGTTGTTGCGGAATACTCACTGATGTCATAAGAGAGGTCTTCCCGCTCGCCGCAGGCCCAACTAACAAGAATGTTGGAAGGCTAATAGAAGAACGAGAGCGGAACACAATGAAGTGAATGAAGATAGGTACGAAGAAGATAGCTAGGATAGTAGCTATCAGAACTGACGGGGGAGGAGCGAATATAGACGCTAGTATGGAATCATAGAGCGTTGATGGAGATGTCGAAGGCGTAGGATTTGGTGAAGGCAAAGTGGAATCCATCTTTTGGATTAGGAGTAGTAGTAGTTCTGTAGCCCCTTGGGTCGTAGGGAGGAAAGAAACGCAATTTTACCGGGGAGGGCTAGGGAGGTGGATAGTGTAGTTTTAGCAGTCGTGGGGCTCTTTTTCGCCTATCATACTAAAAATCGCACTCTTATAGATGGCTTGGCGTGTAGGATTTTCTGCATTAAGCCGCCATCATGTTTCCTTATTTAGACAAGCAACTACCCACTCCGGACGACAAGGCAACAATTGACAAAGGTTTCCTCAGAGTAGAAAAAGGTGTACACCAAGGCACAAACCCCTGGAAAGCTGTCTTCTAGGAAAGCTTCAGGGATCAGAAGACGAGGGCGACAGGAAAAGTGGAAATCCTCCAACAACAACCCAACCCCAGGAATTACCGGACAACTATAGAACAGCATGCGGCTAGACGTGAAGGTAAAACTCCTCCCTGTTATTAAGCCCCAGCAAAATAGAAAAATAGAAAAATACCTCGTGTTGTGTTGGGAAACGCAGACGAGCGGAGTGGGGGCGCATTCAGGAGTCAAGGCTGATGAACATGGCTGTTAAGAGACAACTTTTCGCCCGCTCCGACAGAGTAAAGGGGATTGATTTCCATCCCACAGAGCCTTGGATTCTAAGCACTTTATACAGCGGTAAGATCTAACCTGGCGTTCTCGTAAACATTGCTGATAGTTCGGCGCCCCCCAGGCCACGTCAACATCTGGTCTCATGAGACCCAGACTTTGGTAAAAACATTCGAAGTAACAGATGTTCCTGTTAGGGCTGGTCGATTTATTGCCCGAAAGAACTGGTTTGTGGTGGGCTCTGATGATTTCCACCTCCGAGTCTTTAATTACAATACCTCGGAGAAGATCGCTGCATTCGAGGCTCATCCAGATTACATCCGTTCCATCGTCGTGCATCCTACCCAGCCATTTGTGCTCACTGCTAGTGATGATATGACTATCAAGCTATGGGATTGGGAGAAAGGATGGAAGTGTGTGCAAACTTTCGAAGGACATGCGCACTATGTCATGAGTTTAGCAATCAACCCGAAAGATACCAACACCTTTGCGAGTGCATGCTTGGATAGGACTGTTAAGATTTGGAGCTTGGGCGGCGGTGGAAATGCTAACTTCACATTGGAAGCTCATGAGACGAAAGGTGTCAACCATGTCGACTACTATCCAGCAGCCGATAAGCCATACATCTTGACCACCTCCGATGACCGAACGATCAAAATTTGGGACTATACCACAAAATCCCTTATCGCTACACTGGAAGGGCACACATCTAATGTATCCTTTGCTTGTTTCCACCCTGAACTACCAGTTATTGTTTCAGGTTCGGAGGATGGAACTGTCAAAATTTGGCACGCCAACACCTATCGCCTCGAGCAAACACTAAACTATGGTCTTGAGAGAGCGTGGTGTGTTTCGTCGCAGAAGGGGAAGAACGCGATCGCGATGGGATTTGATGAAGGGTGTGTTGTGGTTAAAATGGGAAGAGAGGAACCTGCAGTCAGCATGGACGCGGGAGGAAAGATAGTGTGGGCTAGGCATAGTGAAGTTCTGACGGCCGTTATCAAACCAAGTGGTACGGAGTTCTCCGGTGATTGTTTCCCCCCATTCACATACTGACCTCCCATGTTAGATGTGTCAGCCAAAGATGGTGAACCTCTATCACTTCCCTCTAAAGATCTAGGGTCTTGCGAGATCTACCCCCAGTCACTCCTACACTCCCCTAACGGTCGTTTTGTTTCTGTTTGTGGTGACGGAGAATATATTATTTATACTGCTCTTGCATGGAGAAACAAGGCCTTTGGGCAAGCATTGGATTTCGTTTGGGGCTCCAGAGAAAACAGCAATGATTATGCAATCCGCGAGAGCCAGACGAGTGTAAAGCTATTCAAAAACTTTAAAGAAAAACCTGGAGGATTGGATGTGGGCTTTCCCGCTGATGGGTTGATTGGTGGTGTTCTATTGGCCGTTAGAGGACAGGGGTCAGTTGGGCTCTTTGACTGGGAAACTGGTGGGCTTGTCAGAAGGATCGATGTTGCCCCACAGAATGTGTTCTGGTCGGATAGTGGTGAGCTTGTTGTACTTGCATGCGAGGACACATTCTATGTCCTTCGGTTTGACAGAGACGAGTACGTTGCCGCCACGCAAAATGGGACTGTTGAGGAAGATGGCGTTGAGGCCGCCTTCGAAGTCATCACGGATATCAATGAAACAGTTCGCACAGGAGAGTGGGTTGGTGACTGCTTCATTTACACCAACTCTACAAACCGCCTGAACTACCTCGTTGGCGATCAAACTTACACCATCTCTCACTCTGATCACCCTATGTACCTCCTTGGATATCTTCCGCGCGACGGTCGCATCTACCTTGCTGATAAGGATGTTAACGTTCTTTCCTATGCCTTGTCGCTCAGAGTAGTAGAGTACCAGACCGTGGTTCTGCGTGGCGATATGGAAGCTGCTGCAGAGATTCTAGGTGATATCCCCGAAGACCAGAAGAATAAGATTGCTAGGTTCTTGGAGGGGCAGGGTCATAAAGATTTGGCATTGGAGATTGCCACAGACCCTGAGCACCGGTTTGACTTGTCACTATCGCTTGGAAACCTCGATACAGCCCTAGAAATCGCCAGAGAGGCTGATGTAGAACATAAATGGAAGACTGTGGGTGACGCTGCGCTACTGGCGTGGGATTTGGTACTTGCAGAGGAGTGTTTTGAGAATGCTAAAGACATTGGCTCATTACTTCTCTTGCACACTGCGACTGGCAGTCAAAAGGGTCTGAAGGGGCTTGCAGGCTCTGCTGTCATTACTGGGGCCAACAATATTGCTTTCGCTGCCTTATGGCAAATGGGTGATATTGAGGAATGTACCGAATTATTGGTAAAGACGGCCAGAATCCCAGAAGCAGCTCTCTTCACTCAAACCTATAAGCCTTCATTCACAGCGGGAGTGGTGCGCAAATGGAAGGACAATCTCAAGGAAAGCAAAAAGGGAAAGCTCTCCGAAGCTATTGGAGTTCCTGGCGAGGACGAGGAGCTGTTTCCAGAGTGGGATGAGTATTTGAGATTGGAAGAGGAGGGCGGAGGAGATTTAATCGATGTTGGTGAGGTGGGGGATGGGGAAGCAGATCAATAGATCCCTTGCGGGCGGTATCTTCACAAAATGGTTTCTTCTCTTTTCACTTGGTTTTTTTCTCTCTAAATGATTGTGACTGGATGTCTATACAATACGGATTGCATGAACGCCGCTTGTCTCTCGATATCTAGTAGTAATTCTGATTGCGCTAGAAGACCAGTCTATCAGCTCTCTTAATGACAATACCTCGAGACTAATTAGACTACCTAGATTTCTTATCGTGAGCATTCAGTAAGTCTGTCAAACTCTGGTCTGGTCTGTCGAAACTATCATAGGTGTATGTGATGCGAATTATGCTGTCAAACTCTTGGCACAGTGACTGGAGCAAGTACTGTTGTCTGAGTGGTCGAGAAGGCCCCCTAAGAACCTCGACGGCTTGCGGTGCCCAGGTATGATACCGTGCAAATTACAAGGGGATGTTTTTACACAGGACAGGGGATTATTTCACGAGTTAACCTAATTAACTGTTCATTAACCCGCGAGGTCTCGAAGGTAGGAGCTGTTAACCAGAACAGGCAGGGATATATTTAGCTAGTTAACCTTAAATAACTGTTCAGTCACTTCTTACCGGACCCTGTGGGTCAGAGTAAGACACCCATGAAAAGCCTATCTTCTAATAATCTTTTTGTGCCCAAAAAATCTTGCCAGAAATGGTTGGGGGCATTTGGTGGTTGGGTAAGTGGTATCCATACTTCCGATTTTGTATGAGAGCTATCAGCAATAACTTTTACCTCTCGACTACCAATTTAGGAGCACAAAAAGGCTCCACCGAGTACTGTACAATCAAATTTCATAGAAAGTTTATGCTATGATATTAGCAAGAATTACCTCTATTATTTGATCCATAAAAAGCATGTTGATTGAGTCCATGAAGTGGAATATCATACTTTTGGTGTCAGGTTATAGTAGGCAATGACCCACTCAAGTTGACCTTCATGCACGTGGGAGTATGGCGGCTCTGCTGCGCCAAGTGTTCCCTACAGGCTTGGCGATTATGGCTTTTAAAGAAAATTGTCTTTGGGAATAAACCTCGATTCCTATCAACACCAATTGCGACCATGAAGCGACCGTCCGATAACGCTCTAAAGCCAGATGGCTTTAACAAACGGCGTAGACCGAATAAAGTTACTGGGAACGGTATTGGTCCAAAGTTAAACCCGGAAGACATCCAGACCCTACGGCAATTACAGAGTCTGTTCAGCGACTTCTCCAAACCAGAGGAATTGAATAACGGTGAGCACAGAGACCTCCGGTTCTTGCGAGATTCATTGATCGCAAACTCCTCTAACATAGCTCAGGTGTTCAATGTTTTAAAGCTTTTCTGGACCGGTGCTCTAAGGGGGGAGGGGTTCCAGACGAGGTTGTAGATTTCAATTTGAGACTTCTGAAGGAATGGTTGGAGATGCAGACCAAGCGGGCTACAGATGGCGATGCGGGAGAGAGCCAAATAAACGCATTTGGAGATATTTTGCAAGTTTGGAGTTATGCCTCACAGGTGGGTTCACTTTTGCCTTAAGCTTTAATGTTTGCGCTAAGCTTAGAAATAGAAAAACACTCTTTCAGTACTATCGTCTATTGTATCATCGCTGGCTTTGGTAGTGCGAATATGCTCACAGAATGAAGATCTTAGGCCCAGTGGATTTGTTCTCTGCAAAGCTATTTTACAGCAAAGCCACCTAAAGATTATCTACCGAACGTTGGTCTCTAACAGGGAGCATGTTGTTGCTCCCTGCCTGAGAATGCTTACGGAAGTTAACCGGTTTGATCATGGGAGCGCTTGTGGGATTCTGCATTCAGCTTTCGACTTCACAGTAAAGGATATTACGAGAAACTTGGAAGTCCGGGGCGGAAAAGTTGAGACAACAGACGATCCGCGGAGACCTACTATCAGGACAACATTCCTAAGATTTATCACATCCTTTTTCCAGTACGGCAGCGGCAATATCAAGAATCAGATACTTGGCCTACGCAGTTGGATATCGCCCGTGTTTAAATATCTTAGGACAGACTCTCCGGTAGCCATCAGTGAAGTAATGGGTGCATTGTCTAAGTATATTATAGAAGACAAAGAAATCCCAAGGGCCACTAAAACAGCGGTTTTCAATGAATGGGTGTTAGGCCATATAGCGGGATTATACGGCCGGCAAGAGAGGGTCACAATATCAAAAGCCGGGAAAGAAGAGGAAAAACCTATTGCGGAGATTGCGCATGAGTTTTTGATGAACGTTTGTACCACTCCTGGGAACGGCATTTGTTTCCCTAGTTCTGGATGGTATCCACAGGGGTTAGTTGAGGGTGAGGAAAAACGTCGAATTTCTGGAGTACCAAAGGTTCATAACCGTACACTATCGTTGTTTGTCTCAGCCATCAGACCCTATGCCGACACACTTCAACAAGACTTATTACTAGCTATACTCAGGGCCTGCCCAGAGCTTGTTGCTAGCTACTTTATCTTAAATTCTTCCTTTAGCTTCGATCCTAAGCTTACCTCTACATGGGTTGGATACTGCGGCTTCCTTACTGCAGCAATTGAACTGCCCATACCAGATCACTTCGGGCTAGCTGAGCTATCCCCGACACCCCCCCCAGCAAGTGTGGTTATTGAGAATGTAATACCGAAGCCATTAACGAAGGCTGTGTTGACAAAATGCATTTCTCATGAAAGCAGCTGCGATCTGATCAAATTTCTAACTACTCGCCTCTTGGTGATCTCGTTTCAAAAACTCCGGAAGGTTCTGTCCGTCCTTGACAAGGCTTCGGGTTCTATGGTAGACCCGTCGACAAATTGGTTAAGGGTGCGGTTTGAGCTTATTGAGGAGTTCTGTAAACGGGTACCTGATATGTCGATAGTGTCGGGCTTGGTAAGGTCATCATCTGGGCAAGGGATGTTGCGGAAAGAAGCCACTACTAGATTACTCGCCGACTACTATGAGACATTACCTGAGGTCGCGTTCGCGAGGAACTTCGATATCACGCTAACCCTAGGGACGCTTCTCGTAGATGAGGAAGAACCTGAGAGCCAAGCTGCTGATGGGAAAGGATTGAAATTTCTCGAGATACATCACTTGTTGAGAGTTGCGAAAGATGCCCCAGATATCAAGTGGTGGCATAAACCATGTATTCTCATATAATCTCGTTATTGGACCTACTTGCTGACTCTAAAATATAGCTACGGTGTCGTTCTCGCCTTTTGTGTCTGTCCTCAGAGTTTGCTGTGGGCTAAACTCAAACCTCCCTCTGCGGCAGATCAAGACCTTGCTCCATTCATTCGTCGCCCCAAGTCTCTTATTCCAAGCCGAAACCTCACTTTCTCCTCTAGAGGCACTTCTAGAGAGTCTCTCAGTTATTGCTCAGCCAGCCACTTCTGAAGCAGCTCTGGTGTTCCTGGACGAGTCTATCTCAAGGTGTATCCGTACTCCATTCAAATATATCGACGACTATGCTGAGCTTCTAAATATACTAAAGTCTCGGAAGAAAGGGCAAGGACAAGGCATCGCAGCTGTGAGCCCCCTGGTTATGACAATAGTTGAGCAGTTCAAATTCTTCGCGGAATCGAATGCCCCTCGTGAAGTGAAACAGGGTGTCTCAGCTTGGTTGGCAAGGTTCATGGGGTCCTGTGCAACTTTAGGAGAAAACGGTCATGTTCTCGCAGCTCTGTGCAATCGACTTGTTAAACTCTGCGAATATGACAAGACAAGTGAGGGTATTTTCAAATTGCTAAAAGAGGATCTAGAGGGAGAAGGGAGATTCCAACTAGTTGGCAGAAGATCACACGAACCAACGCCCAAGAGAGGCAGTCAACGGGCAGCGTCCCCACTCCCATCCCCAGACAGGAGGGGAGCCCTCCAAAATAAAATACAAGACAGCAGAAAGGGCAACCTCACGGTACAAACTGTCGACCTTATCGACTCTCTAATCGACTCTCGGGAAATGGCAGATATTCGAGGCCGGGTTTTAATAGCACTTGACTTCCTAACTCGGAGATTTGCGGAAGATGGATCACTCTCAGAGGAAGTCCTGAGGTTTACAAAACGGCTGGGAGGATTATTTGCGCAAGAAAGGATTGACCTGTTAACATCGGCGCCGCGAGCTGCTCTAAACGCTGTGCTTGAGTCTGGTCTTCAAAACCGCATTGATATCCCAGAGATAACCCATTTTGTTTCGGTCATGGTTTCACGGTTGCCTCCTAAGGTAAACTTAACAGTTTATTCCCTATCACCTATATTGTATGCTGATGCCGCAACTAGTCACTCGACGCTGGGAAACTACTTCAAATGATTCTCGGACATAGCAAGAACCCCCTACTGTTCCTATTCCGCAGTGATACTCCCGATGAGATCTCACACCATCTGGCCTTCATTATCTATCGCCTTTTTTCTGTTGCCAGGTTATCTCAATCCACGATAACAACATTGGACGGAGTGTTGGGGTTATATCGCGGCACCAACGATATTATAGACATTGCTTTACTAAACATTATATGGAGTATCGAAGGGCATCTAGCCCAAAGCTGCGCCAATAGGATCGCCGACTGGTTAATTCTGGAGAGAGTAGAAGGGAAACCATTTATTTCACGGGCCCGTGGAAGGCTTTTTGTCGCTGTGGATTCTAAGAAACTTGCCAGGAGTGTTTTCCAATATTCTCCTCGCAAGGCGACCGTATCCGACGCAGATCTAAAAACATTCGAATTGTTTATGGGTGCTCTAACTGAACGGAAGGAAGCCGATTCTCAGACGTACAATCCTGAGTTCCTACTTCCTGTTCTCACATATTGCCTGCTGTCGGACAATGTCATCATTGATGTTCAGGCCGCCGTCGAAAAAAATACTCTAGGGTTCGCTATTATGGGTCTTTGCTCCTATAATAAGAGGTCGAACAACAAGGCGCGTAGCTACATCAAGACAGTGATTGCAAAGTTAGAGGTAAGATATCTCCGTGACTCTCCCCACCTTCTAGCACTCCGGTTCTAACACCCCTAGGCGTCAACATATCGGCAGAGAACTCAAATCTTGCATCTTCTCTACGCCATCTTAGCCTCCTTTACAAGCTACGAAAGATTGGATACTCCTCAACCCTTACATATCCCCACAGTTGTTGGAGTTTTCTTAGCCCAAACAGTCCCAGTCCTCTCCAACCCGAGCCACTTCCTCTATGAAAAAGTTATGGAACTCCTACTTCGACAGCCATTGTTGAACTTGCACGATATCCCACACATGGTATCACTCTCGAATCTTGGAGAGGAGTACCACAAAGAGGTTCTTTGGATCTTAAAAGTGCTAGAGGCAGGCCTAAAGACCGAAAAGGTTTATATAGTTCCAAATCCATTTGAAGTTTCTCTTACTGATCGCCTACATTTCCTAGGACCTCGATCTATATCGGAAACGGAATGTATTCGGAAATTGCCTAAACGTCTATAATTCTCCTTACACGAGCGATAAGGAGAAGGAAAAGATCATCGAGCTACTTTGGAATGCTGCTGGGGTTGAGGGAGGTGGTACCACACTCATCACTCGCAACGGAATTATCTCTTGGACAGAGAACCAGTTGTCTGGGACTCTCTCGGTGGGAAACAGTACTCTAATGAAAAGGCTCGGGGCCAGGTTGTTTGAGTCCTCTGCTAAGGAGTACATTAAGGAATGGAGTAAGGGCGGTATCGAATACCATCTGCATGATGGTATACTACTAAAATAGTTTATTGCTTTGACCTCATGGAATTGTGTTTTGTTCATTGTACATAACTCAAAAGTTGTGATAGGATAGATGCTTCCCGAGCTGCGTTAAATTTTCTTGTATAATAGTAACTGTATGAAAGGTACGGCAGGTGGTCGTGAGTTTTGAATAGTACTATTCACAAAACACAAGTGGGAACCGGATGCTAAAGTTATCGTATCTCAAGTTAGCACAACCAGTTCAAATGAAAGTCACAGCACTCATGGTGCCGATTTGCTCTGCTAGTTCCTGTTATGAAATCACTTATTCTTGGGTGTTTTGTCCAATAAAATACATTAAATAGTTTTATTTTATCCTATTGCATTCAGATATTGCTATAAAACTTCTCATACTAGTTGTCTCTACATTCTCCCACAAACAGGACATAAACCAGAAAATATTAAAAGTATCTGGAAAATACCAAGCATAAAAGGCTACTAGTCTAGGACCATTGTTGAAAATAATTTAAGAGATAGATTACTCGGTAGTGAGACTTCTTGTCTATGTCAGGAAGAGTCTGTCCTGCCTCCTGCTTTCCTTCCTCTATTAACCTGTTATTTTATTCATTCTCAGCAGTCTTGAGATCACCTCTAAACTATTCTATCAGAACTTTCCTAACTTACTTCCTAGATCCTATCTTCCAAATGCCTTTATATTGTTTTCTTAGGAGGAGCTGGATTGTAATCCTATTCTTGGATTATGGACAGCCCATACACTAGTGCATTCTTGCTATCCTGCTAGTTCTGAGCTTGCTAGAAGTAACCTGGTAGTCTCTCATGCTGGCACAAGCATATTACACTGGTTTGCACCTTGGAGTTGTACAAACCCGACCCTTTCCCCGTCACACCACACCCTCTGAGTAGTGCTCCCTGTAAAAGTAGTGGAGGACTGTCTCTCGGATTACAATACTATTTTCCGAAAATTACAATTTCTGCATCTACTACTCGTACACTGGCACCTTGCGCATCCCAACACCCCGCATCCCAGGATTCCCAGAATTGATCCGTTCCAGCGCCCAAACCACCAGTCTTGGCATTTGTGTCGCGTCAACCTATCGACGTTGCATCCAGCATACCACAACCGACTTCAGCTCTCGGAAATTTGATCATCAGCTTCCTTTCAGTCGCCCCCAGTTTGGGTGCGCTTTCCACGGGCTTTGGTGACATCTTCTAGTGGTGATGGATGGATACCAGCGGCCACGTCTTGGTGGAGGAGGGGGAACCAATAACGGATATTCTGGCTACGGGGGATACGACTATGGCGACACTCGGGAAAGACCCACATATGGGGAGACAGACAGACGGGGGAATGAACGGGATCAGGATAGAAGTGGATACAGTGGTTATGGGGGAAGCGATTATGGTCGAGACGCAAGACAGCAGCCGCCCCCCCGATCACAGCAGCGGGAGCTCGCTCCCAACTCAGAATGGGAGAACGATCAACAGGGCTACTATGTGGGCGATAGGAATAGGGAGAGGAGCAGGGAGAGGAATGACCAGGGCCCGCGCGGTAAACCAAAGCAGAATGGGGTAAAAAATTACGGTCCTGGTACTCGGAAGCTCGAAGGTGCGGGGAATTCTCCCAACTCTATTTTTTTTTCCTTGTGGGATCGAATAGGGTACTAAGTTTTGTCAATTCTCTATATTAGATATTCTCCAACTTATCGAGAAGGATTGGGATTTCATGACACTTGACAGTTGTGTCCCCGTCAAAGTAGCCTTACAGCTTATGGATACTAGCTCGTTGGGCAGGGCGTACCAATACGACAGCTACCGCCAAACACATAACCAACTCCAACACGCACTACAGTCGATCGTGAACGGTATGTACCCTCTTCCAAAATTACCCCCAATAGCTTCACGGACCGGGGCTGAAGGGGGGGGGGAACGGAAACATTAGATCACCATCAGGGCTTCAATAGCTCCATAGGGACGTTCCACAGCATAATGAGGAGTATAACAACGTCGCAGGCGAAGGTTAGAGCACTAAGGGAATCGCTAGTTCAAGCAAAGACAGATCTCTCAACCTCAAAGCCGGAGGTTAAAAATATGGTGGAAACATCTCAGACCTATGACAAGATGCTACGGACACTCAATTCAATGTTTGCTTTTCCATGATTTTTTTACGGCTTGGATCCTGGGGATTTTTTCAGGCTGATTTATTCAACAGAGAACAACTCAATGGTGTACCGGAAAAACTGGAGGCACGCATATCGGAAAAACGGTTTTTGACAGCCGTTGAGGTCTTGTCCGATGCTCTCAGGGTTATAAAGCAGCCAGAAATGATGGAGATTGGCGCTTTATCTGATTTAAGGACATATCTGGGCAGTCAAGAATCTGTATATGATTTCACACCCTGAATCTTTATTATTTATGACACCGGGCCTCGCTGATGTCGTGCTCAGTCTCTCGCCGACATTTTAATTGAGGAACTGCACAACCACCTTTACCTAAAGTCACCATATTGTATGGATCGGTGGAAACCTTACTCACCGCATCAGAAAGACTGTATGATCCTCTGTCTTTTTAGTCACTAAATTGAGGCTAACAAATAAGTGACAAATGGCGATATTTCCACAACTGACCCTGCTGAGAAGCGAGCTTCTATGTCTTGTTTGACCGCCCTTTCATCCCAAGTAATTTTTTCGTTTACTGACTCTGACAAGCATTAATAATGAAAGCTGGAGGAAAAGGACCACTCCAAGTGTTTCTTGACTCTGCAGATTTCACCCAGCCGGTAAGTCTCGTAATTTCTGTCTTGACGCCTGTCCACGCTGACGTGCTCAGATGATAGAAGACGCAAATGCGAATAAGAACCCAGAGGCTGACAGTCTCTGTTATATAAGGCTGCTTCTGGAAGCATTGAATCGCCTTGGTCATATATCTAACGCCGTTGGAACTGTGAACCAGCGTCTACCGGTTGAGTTGTTTAAACTGGTCGAGAAGACTAATAATGAAGTTGATCAACGGCATCCGAGCTCCTTAACTGGCATTTCTCGATCTATTGGGACGTTCACTAAAGCTCTTGACTTGGGTCTGAGCGATAATGACGTTCGGGTCACTGTGATATATGACTTATTATGGACTCTATACTCTAAATTTGCAGCTGTTATGGAAGGTCATAGAGTAATTTATGATGTCGTTAAGGGCATCAGCAGGAGGGGTGGCTCTGAGGACGTAGCGTCCTTAGCAGGTGGTTTTATGGAAGTCTGGCAGCTGATACAGAGCGAGGTACATGATTATCACTGAAGATCTTTTGGCACCTACACGCTAACATCTGCAGATGCGATCTTTACTCCACGATTACCTCACCATGACCGACAGTCGGAGCGTGTCAAGTGCCCCCAAAGGCCTTCATCACGCTATCAACAACATAGTCACCGGAAAGACACCTCGAGACAAAAATAAGATCTTATTTAAGTTATCAAGCACTGACAGCAACTCCGCTGCTATTAAAAAGGATCAGGACGACTTAGAATCTATTTTAAAGGCCTCTGTACCTGGTCTCGTTTCCGAATCTCTCCGGCCTGCTGCAACCTCTTCGGATGTGAACACATCCTCTGACGGTGCTGCGACTGGGCACAAACTGCTAATTGAACCAAGCGTCTTTAATATGGGGCTTCTTCTTCCTCCATCACTTGCGTTTCTCAACCGTATCAAAGATATCGTTCCTCCAGGCTCTGGAATTGTGCTTAGCACTCTGACTTCCTTTTTGGACGATTTCTTGGTCAACGTGTTTCACCCTTCGTTAGAAGATACCATTCGAGACCTCTTCAATCAGACAACTAGTGACCTTGATGCTTTTCAGCAGGATCCTCAGTGGGCATCAGTTGCGAAGAAGCCGGTTATGAAAGGTGCAACAGCTTTCTTTGGGCTCATAACGGCGCTATGCAAGATGCTTGATACCATTCCTCCCGATCAGGCCTTCGGACAATTGACTATTGATTTGCTCAACTCGTATTATGAAAAGTGCCATGAATGGTACAAAGGTATATCTTGGCTCGTTCCCGGCTATCTAGAATCCGTTAACAAGACACGAAAAAACCAGAGCTTGTTGCGAGACATCGGGCCGGCCCAGAGGATGGAACCACGCCAATGTTGGATATGAAGCGAAGTGCCCAATGGGCACGCGTGGACAACATTCGCTCTGCCATGCATGATCTTTGGACTAGTAATGAAGAGGCTGAAGCTCTTAAAAAGGTTTGCAACTCTTCAATTGTTGGATAGCCTGATTGCTCATCATTGCCATAGGAGACCGAGGTTGAACTTAAAGAGCAAGAAGGCAAAACACTAACTCTTGCCGATCTCATTACTGATCGCAAGGTCGCGAATTCTTTGTGCATTCTTTACTCCAGCATGAAATGGTTGGCCAGCAATGTTGTTCAACTTCGGCATGTGGAAGATACACAGAGCTTTTCTCGGCAGGAAGGGGGGCTCTCGGGGGTTTGCTCAACCTCTAACTTGGGAAGAACCTGTTACTGATTTTCCAATAGCGCCGGAGGAGACATTGGACTTTGATCTCTGGAGAATCTTCGATGTCTCGCGGTGAAACAACAAAACCGATATACCTTCCCATGACTACCGAAACCGTCAGGTATGAAGAACCCTAAATTTGGCAACAGGATAAAGAAGCTAACCTCCACCAGTGGATTTGATGGTGTCGTAAATTCCTTCCAGGAACTCGCCAATACAATTCTTTTCACTTTGCGTGCCGAGGCCCGGTGTCACATACTGCATTATCTAGACATATGCATGAAAGAGGGAAACTATTGTCTTGACAGCTCCGTAAAAACCCCCGATCCCAAAATTCTAACCCTAAATGCGGACCTGGTCTGGTTTGACGAAGACATCTCGCACCTCCTCCGTGACAAAGAAACCAGGTAAGCTCGACTCCACCCCCATACCCAGTCAACATAGCCGCTAATCTACACTCCCATCATAGATTTTTAGTCAAGGGCCTCGGCGCAATGATGGACCACCTCCTCGTAGCCAACGCAAATTACATCAAAATTATCAACCAAGAGGGTGTAGAGCGCATGCAACTAAACATCCTAGTCCTCCAACAAAACCTCAAAAACGTAGAGACAGGCGGGGAGCTTGCACGGGCCTCGGCCTTTTACGCCCTCTACGCTGGTGGTATGGAGGTAATACAGACCAAATTCCTCAAGGTGTCATTAGTCTTTTCGAGTCAATGTCTAACTTCCCAAACCCCATATTAGAACCTGATCAGTGCCGCAAAAGAGGGCATGATCGACTTCAGTTACGACGATCTAAAAGTCCTTGTGGAATTGTACTTCTCCGAGGCTATGAGCAATCGCCGCGAATCGGCGTCAGCTTTGCAGGCGAGGAGGTCGCTAAATGAGAATTTATTAGCCTTGTCGGAGATTATGTGGACTTTGTGATTTTAGGCTGTCTTGAAGCAGAAAAGACGAGCTAACTAATCTACGCTATTCGGAATTTACTAGTTTCTCAGAATCGTTTCTCCTATACCTAATTTACACATACCATTTCTAAGTGGAATTATCGGGGCCTTTTTGTTTTTTTGCTTTTGCTTTATCTCCATAAACAGCGAGTTTGTCGGGCGTATTGTGCCAACGATGAGATATCGGGTGAAGGGTTTAAGTGTGCTGTTTTTGAGCGGGAGGGAGAACGAATAGCTATCACGTCTGACGGGGATATCCTTAGTAATGTTAATAAATTGTGGAGGTGGCACTTGCGCACGAGCGGGGCATAATGGGGTTTGTTAACGGTAGATATCACTCGCTCTCGAGTTGATGTAAAAGTTCCCGCCTGCATCTTAAGTGAGTCCCATTGCACGATTATTGCTCCTACCACTGTATGTATACCTTTATAAAAGACCACCCGCAATAGTTGACTACTTGAAGTAAAAGATGAACATCCTTTTTCTCCTCCTCCCCCACCCATTACGGTAACTATCTAGTCTAGTGCATCCCAGTACAACTTTTCACTGGCCTCTCACAAAGGAAATGGGTTCATCTTAAGTATTGTGCTACACCCGAGTGAGATATGATGATATAAAATATTTGCACGGGGAGCCAGTCTATAGAGAAACTTGAATTTCTATGAATACGCTGTGGTAGCATAGCCTTCTGTAAGCCCGCAAATCGTATCTCGGGGCGTCGCCCCCACCCCTGCCAACAGATACCTTGGGTTTCGCATTTACACGATGGCGAGATCGCCGAATTTTTCCTATAGAGTTGGTCGGTCAGTCAGCCCACGAATGCATAGATAGGGGGGGGGGGGTGACAAACTTTGTACCCAGCTGGCATCCAGCGGCCCTTAGAAGCCATCTCTGCGGTCCGGACATCGATGTCGGGAACAACCTTGGCGATATCATCCTACAAGTAATAGCAAACATAACGAATCAGTAACCATACAATAGTTTCAAACACCAAGAATACCCCTTAAGTAGCTATATATAGCCTAAGAGGAAGATCCGCAAACGTACCACCGTCAGGTCCTCGAACGGCCTAGCCCCTTCAATATTCTTAAGTGTCTTCTCTAAGTCCTGCAACTCCATGTCGACCTTGTCCTTCGTCGCCTCAGCATTTCTGACGGCCTCAGCCTCGAACGCCTCGATGGTCTTGAGCTGCTTATTGAGGTCGTAGGTAGTGGGCTTGAAGGAATTGTACGCCTTCTCAATCTCGTTGACGACGGCCTGGTTCTTGAGGATTGCGCGGTAATGACTGAAGTCGACTTCCTGCGGGGCTTCGGAGAGGATGGCGACCTTGCGGCGAGCGCCCTCGTTGCGCTTCTTGAAGGCTTGGAGGGAGGCGACTGTTTGTCCCTTTAGGCCAAGGGAGGTGGTGATTTGGGCCCAGTTGATTTTTAGGGCGGTGCGTCCCTGCAGGTTCTACCGTCAGTAACTCGCGAGCTACATCGATTGTGCAAGAGGGTAATACTGCTGGAGTAGCCATCTTCTGGAAAGAGTGGATGAGTGGAGATTAGTGAAATAGGGGAGGGTTTTTTGATAAGTTCGGAACGCTTCTTCGTCTTCTTCTCAGGTAGTGGCGGTGGGGGAGAGAAAGGTGAGTTTAAAGGTTTCCCGGATTGTATGTTACCCGACCCACACGGATCCCAATCACAAAGCGCTCAGCCAATCCGCTCCTCCCCCACCCCCACCTCCTACCACCATCAAGTTTTGCCGAAATTTAAACAATCGAATTTCAACTCCCCAAAACCCACTACCACGGGCGTAATTCCCCTCAACCACTCCTCCAACTGAAATGTCCCTCTTAATAACCCTCCGGCGCACAGTGTGCCTGGCACCAACCTGCGCGAAAAAAGCTCTTACCACTACCGCCGCCCTGCAAGATGTTGGTCCCGAATCCCCCCATTATATTGACATGCCGACATCCCCGATAGTCCGGCCATACCGCAAACCCCCGCCAAAGGGGAAACTCCCCAGGCCACGTCCGATTGCTGAAAACGCTGAGTCCACCCTCAATGCGACTCTCGAACCCTCCGAGCCCCGTCAAGCCGACCCGACAGCGAACGAGGAGGCAAAGTCTTACATTGAATGGAAGAACAAAATGTCCTCCATGCGCCGTCGCAACCTCCGCGAGGGATTGTCGGAACTGAGGAATAGGGCGACTCAGACGGCCCAACGGAGGCAGGAAGCACTCGAGAAGAGGAACAAAGAGCGCGACGAGCTGCTGAACACTGCGATGCGTGAGGACGTCCGGTTGACACTTCCTTCCGTTTTATCCACGCTCAGGAGCGAGGACATTACCGTCATGCGCCGTATGACAACAGAGCGGGTTGAAGAAAAGAGACAATTGAGATTGGCGAAGGAGCAGAAAAAGAAAGAGGAGAAGATGGAAATGTTGCACGAGCTCTACTTGAACGCTAGGGAGTTTTTACTCACCGAGAGCGACCTTGATGAGGCCATTGCAAGGACTTTCAGGCCGCAGAATGCCCTAGTCAAGAGATATCCGCCTACCATGGAGGAAATGCTAAGGACTATTGATAGTACTGGGGCGGCGTTTGGAATGGACAGTGACCCGCGCCTGGTTGAGGTAGCCGGCGCGTTAACAGGAGGGAAGCTTCCACCGTCGAAGAGAGAGCAGGTGGATGATTTCAAGCTCGCTCGGTACTAGTATTAATGCGCCGATTCTTGTTCATAGATCACGGAACACTTGTATGAACTGTCTGAGAATATTGAATATCAAGTACTCCCTCTATCTCTCTCTCTCTCAACATAAAGTTCAGACACACAACTAGCTGTGCTGCCATAATATCTGTGCACCCTTCACCTTCTTGTTTTATTTTTTGCCTTATTTTTTTTAATAGGGCTCTGTTTGGCACTCCGGCATTTAAAAAAAATGACATTTTTCCGAAAACACCATCTTTCTTAATACAAAGAGCAATAGTCAAATAAAGGTAGATATTAAATCATAGACGAATAGCAGACATCACTCTATGTTTCCTGTTCAAAGGAGGAAGCAATACAAAGCCTCACGTTTGAGGGGTAGCAGAAATGGTGATGTTGCGAAATATGGTGGGACAAGACATGCTATTTTTCGCAACATCCTCATTTCTGCTACTGCTCAACTGTCAGGCCTTGTATTGCTTCCCCCTTTGGACATGATACGGGTAGTGGTATTTGCTATTCGTCTATGATTTAATATCTAACTTTATTTGACTATTGCGCTTTGTATTAAGAAAGATGGTGTTTTTGGAAAAATGGCATTTTTTTTAAATGGTGGCGTGCCAAACAGGGCCTAAAAAATATATAGCGCCCCCACATGCCCTGGAGCACGGATAAAAAATACCACTCCCTCACCGTTTAGAAGCATAATATAGATATAATACAAAAACATGAAATACCACAAGCCCAGAAAATCCAAGAAGTTTCCACCAATGACGCCCTACGATCTAATATCCCAGATAGAAAGTGAAGTCCCGAATATACCGTGGAAAACATTTTTTACAAGAGAAACGCTCCAAGACCCCCCCAGTCGCTAGGCTAGAACAAATCACACTTAGCAGTATGATACATTTCCATGATAGTACGGTTAATACAATTAGGTGCAATAAGACCGCTATGTAATGCATTAGCATTTTGAACAGCAGGAAGGAGAAGAAAACATACTTATTAGTGATAAAGCAATCAACTGAGCCACTTTCAATGTATTCAGAGAGAATAGTTGCAGATCGGCACCTTTCAGGATTGTATGCTACAGAAACCAGCACAGTTAGGAGAAACCGAACCAACACAGAACTAAAGCGGATCTTACGAAGTGCAATATCTGGAGGCCCTCGCTCGAGGAGTCCGTAGGGACCGCAAGTCGTCATGGGGCAGAACATATGAGTTCCAGCAACAGTGTACACCAGCTTGCGGTGTTGTTTGGCAACCAGCAAAACACCCGCTGTCCCTGTAACAGCCACTATGCCTGCATCTGCGAAAATATATCGAGCTGCGACAATCACCTTGTTAACTCTAGGCATCAGGTTCTCAAGGTCATGGTACATGATAACCATAACCTGAATCCCGCGATCCTGTAGCGATTTCCTGGCAGCAGCCTCCTGGTCGTCTCCGGCGGCTTCCTCTCCACACACCGGCCTATTCATAACAGCAGCGCTGGCCTGTTTATTGATATCGGCTATCTCATCGACAACCACAATCAATGTGAACTCTCTCTTTTGCGCAGCACGAAGGAGAAGTTTATGGACAGATGGCGGGAGCCCATAAGTCAAAATCACTTCGTTCTTGTAGATCACCTGGGTTGCAAGTTCAGAAATGTTATGTTCACAAGAATCAAGCTCTTCGAGGAGTTCCTGGATATCCTGTATCACAGCCGGGCGAATGTCATATTGGACAACTCGTGCTTGCGGTGCCTTCCCCATGCCAGTGGACGGGGGCGTTGAAGCCGCGGATGACCCACGGGACGAAGAAGCAACAGAGAGGATCTCAAAAACCCCAGTCACAGAGCTCGATGGGTTTGCAAATGAGGCATGTCCAGTAAGCTGAGCTCTAGTATCGGCATTCTTTACAGGGGCACGAGAAACCTGGGGGAGTTCCTCTAAAGGGGAGGACTAATCAGCATATGGTCTAGATATTGGATAATGAGAAACAAAAAAAACTTCAGATGAATAAACAAATAAACAATTACCTATTTCCAGTGCAGCCTGGAAAAGATCCCCCATGCCGTTATTTTCGGCCTCCTCACGGATAATACCAATCACCCTTCGAGCCATGTTTCTAACAGCTAACTCGCGGGGGACGGCTTTAGAAAGCTCAGTCCCAATTGAGGAGATATGGTCCACAAGATCGCCTATGCTAGAAAATGGGTGGGCGTAGATCAGGCGGAGGAAAAGTTGAGCTGTTGCTGTTGCTGCATCTTCGGGGCCCTTAACGCTACGACGCTTGAGAGCACTTCACCAACGAGGAGCATGTTAGCGTATGGAAGATATTAACTGTCCAGGGGAATCACCCGACAAACAAATCAACCGAGACATCGGGAGCGAATGCTGTGTCAAGATGATCGAGCCACCACCGAAGATCAGGCGTTCTAAGTGTGACCATTTGGGAGGTCATTTTGGGAGACCTTCACCGCCTAAGGTCCTTTGTGCAAATTGCGAGCTATTTTCTGCGGAACCCAAATGAGGGTTGACTGGCGAAGAGAAAGGTACTTGAGATGTTGAAAAAAGTCAGCACAACACAAGGGGTGGAGAGTGGGGCTGCAACTGTGATACAAAACTTTTGGTGGGGTATCATACTCAAGTACGGCAGTTAAGGTAGGTATGAACAAGGCCCTTGATTCATGCCACCGGGTAACAGGTTATCATGGCTGTTAAGATGAGGCTCTAAGATCTCTTCATAAACCATCACTCGCACAGCCCAAAGAATAACCTGTTCGTATATGGTTTTCTGCTCCTCTCAAATATGGTTTCTTTCTCCTCTCAAATATTTCTTTCAGCCCTTTATGTTTTCATACTCGTTACTGGTTGACTTGAAAGCCTATTGTGTGTTCTTTCATTGTTCCTTTTGTTCCTCTCAGGATACTTCTTTGATAGCCTTTGTCTTTCCTTATTAGCAGAATACGGTGGTCATGGCTGAACTCAATTGCTGTATTATATAGCTGAGCTATGGCTTTCTTATTATTGAATCAACAAGCGTGGTCACAATACGAGATCTTCACTACTTTCTGTTATCACTTCTTCGTC
>Ga0307513_10000964_pt1 | contig 41614 bp, 35 predicted proteins | sample 15_EM_MG_FD_202174 | JGI IMG/M metagenome (GOLD analysis project Ga0307513, IMG submission 202174) | Populus trichocarpa ectomycorrhiza microbial communities from riparian zone in the Pacific Northwest, United States - 15_EM | ecosystem: Host-associated > Plants > Roots > Unclassified | place...
ACCCGCTGCACGCCGACGGCGGTGTTGATGATCATCGGCCAGATCGAGCAGATGAAGATCGTCCAGATCGCCGCCGGGTTGGCGGCCTTGAAGACAAGCAGGCCGATCGGCAGCCAGGCGAGCGGCGACACCGGCCGCAGCAGGCTGATCAGCGGGTTGGCCATGCGCGCGAGGAAGGTGAAGCGGCCGAGCATGAAGCCGAGCGGGATGCCGACTGCCGCCGCCATGCCGAAGCCCATCGCCACGCGTTCGAGCGAGAACAGCACGTTCCAGCCGATGCCCTGGTCGTTCGGTCCTTTGCTGTAGAACGGGTCGGCGTACAGCTTGACGGCGGCGTCGAAGGTCGCCTTCGGGGTCGGGAAGCTGCTGCTGTTCTGGGTCAATATTCCCCAGATGCCGATCAGCAGTGCGAAGCCGAACAGCGGCGGCAACACCACCAGCCAGAAGGCGCGCCAGTCGATCGGCGTGCGCGGTGGCCGGGTTGCCGGCGCGGGCTGTTCGACCGCGGCTGCGGGCGCCACCGCGCGCGGCGGCGATTCGGGCGCCGCCACCGGCGCGCGGGCGCCTTCGAGCGGCGAATGGAAGACGGCTGAAACCATGCTGCTTCCTTCAGGCCGCCGCAGCGACCCTGATCTTGAAGCTGTCGGCATACTTGGCCGGGTCCTTGCCGTCCCAGACCACGCCGTCGATCAGCTTGCTGCTGCGCATCGGATCCTTCGGCACGTTGATCTTCAGCCCGGCCGCGGCCTGCTTGTAGAGGTCGATCTGGTTGATCTGCTTCGCCACGGTCAAGTAGTCGGGGTGCTCCTTCAGCAGGCCCCAGCGCTTGTGCTGGGTCAGGAACCACATGCCGTCCGACAGGTACGGGAAGGTCACCGCGCCGTCGCTGAAGAACTTCATGTAGTTCGGGTCGTCCCAGGTCTTGCCGAGGCCGTTCTGGTAGCGGCCGAGGATGCGCTGGTTGATCGCGTCGACGCCGGTGTTGACGTAGCTCTTGTCGGCGATCGTCTCCGCCATCTTGTTCTTGTTCTGCAAGCCGGCGTCTATCCAGCGGCCGGCTTCGATGACGGCCATCATCACCGCGCGTGCGGTGTTCGGGTACTTCTTGACGAACTCGCCGGTGGTGCCGAGCACCTTTTCCGGATGGTCCTTCCAGATGTCCTGCGTCGTGACCGCGGTGATGCCGATGCCGTCGATGATCGCGCGGTGGCCCCAGGGCTCGCCGACGCAGTAGCCGTCCATGTTGCCGACCCGCATGTTGGCCACCATCTGCGGCGGCGGCACGGTAATGACCTTGGCGTCCTTCATCGGGTTGATGCCCACGCTGGCGAGCCAGTAGTACAGCCACATCGCGTGGGTGCCGGTCGGGAAGGTCTGCGCGAAGGTGTAGTCGCGCTTCTCGGCGGCCATCACCTTGGCCAGGCTGGCGCCGTCGACGGCGCCCTTGTCGGCGAGCTTTTTCGACAGCGTGATCGCCTGCCCGTTGTTGTTGAGTGTCATCAGCACGGCCATGTCTTTCTTCGGCCCGCCGACACCCAGGTGCACGCCGTAGATCAGCCCGTACAGCACGTGCGCCATGTCGAGCTCGCCGTTGACCAGCTTGTCGCGCACGCCGGCCCACGAAGCTTCCTTGGTCGGCACGATCTTCACGCCGTACTTCTTGTCGAAGCCGAGCACCGAGGCCATCACGACGCTGGCGCAGTCGGTCAGCGGGATGAAGCCGATCCGGACCTCTTCCTTCTCGGGCTTGTCGCTGCCTTGGGCGTAGACCGCCGCTTGCAGCCCGGGCACGAGGCCCGCTGCGCTGGTGGCGGCAGCGGCCTTGACGAGAGTTCGGCGTCCCATGTCGATGCGTCCTGGGGTGTGTGGTTTCATGTCCGTGTGCAAGTTGAGGGCCAACAAAAGCGAAAAGGCGTCCACACTCGGCCAAGCCTTGCGGGCTCGCGGAGTGAGGACGCCTTTGTCCCGCCGGTCAGCCGCAAACGATGCGGGCGGCCGGCGCTTGGCGAGAGATCGACACTGATCTCTCAGAGCCAGGTCTTATGCAATCGCTGTGCCAGGGTTTTCAGGGGTTGCGGCCGCAACTTCGCACCAAGCGGCTGCAAAACAGCGCTCGGCTGGTGCGCAGCGAGATTCAGCCGAGCAGATCGGCCGCGTCGACGATGCGCTGCGCGATCTCGCTCATCTTCAGGCCCTTGTCCATCGCCGCCTTGCGCAGCCGCGCATAGGCCTCGGGCTCGCCGATCTGGTGGCGCTGCATCAGCAGGCCCTTGGCGCGGTCGAGCAGCTTGCGGTCGGCGAGCTGGCCGCGAACCTCGGTCAGTTCCCGGCGCAGTTTCTCTTCGTACTCGAAGCGCGCCAGCGCGACGTCGAGCACCGGCTTCACGCGCTCGGGCTCGAGGCCGGCGACGATATAGGCGGTGACGCCGGCGGCAATCGCGTCGCGCACATGGCTGGTGTCGCTGTCGTCGGTGAACATCACGATCGGCCGGCGCGCGTCGCGGGTCGCCATCACGACGTGCTCCAGCGTGTCACGGGCCTGGCTCTCGGCGTCGACGATGATCATGTCGGGCTGGATCTGCGCCAGCCGGTCGGGCAGGAAAGCGTCCACCGGCAGCACCGCGACGATGTTGTAGCCGGCCTCGAGCAAACCGATGCGCAGGCTGCGCGAGCGCTCGGCTTCGAGCGCGGCGGCTTCGTCATCGGGCTCCGGCGACAAGGTGTCGGGAGCGACGATGACGATGCGGGTGGCGGAGGTCAGGGACATGTCAGTTCTGCGAGCAACTTTCGCGCCGTTAGACTGCCACAGATGAAGGTGCTCGGGATCGAATCATCGTGCGATGAGACCGGTGTGGCGCTGGTTCAGACGCAGCCGGGCGCGCTGCCGCGCCTGCTCGCCGAAGCCTTGCACAGCCAGGCCGAGATGCACCGTGCCTACGGCGGCGTCGTGCCGGAGCTGGCCTCACGCGACCACATCCGGCGCGTGCTGCCGCTGGCGCGCCAGGTGCTGGCCGCCGCCGGCTGCGGGCTGCATGAGATCGACCTGGTGGCCTACACCCGCGGCCCCGGCCTTGCGGGGGCCTTGCTGGTCGGCGCCGGCGTCGCCGTCGCGCTGGGCGCGGCCTTGGGCAAGCCGACGCTGGGCGTGCACCACCTCGAAGGCCATCTGCTGTCGCCGTTTCTTGCCGACGACCCGCCTGCCTTTCCCTTCGTCGCGCTGCTGGTCTCCGGCGGCCACACGCAGCTGATGCAGGTCGACGGCGTCGGCCGCTACACGATGCTCGGCGAGACCATCGACGACGCCGCCGGCGAAGCCTTCGACAAGAGCGCCAAGCTGCTCGGCCTCGGCTACCCGGGCGGGCCGGCACTGGCCCGGCTGGCGGAATTCGGCGACCCGGGCGCATTCACGCTGCCCCGCCCGCTGCTGCACAGCGGCGATCTCGACTTCTCGTTTTCCGGCCTGAAGACCGCCGTGATGACGCAGTTTCGCAAGCTCGGCAGCAATGTCTGCGAGCAGGCGCGCGCCGATCTCGCCGCGGCCACGCAGGCGGCGATCGTCGACGTGCTGGTCGCCAAGTCGTTGCGCGCGCTGAAAGACAGCGGCGCCCGGCGGCTGGTCGTCGCCGGCGGCGTCGGCGCCAACCTGCGCCTGCGCGAGGCCTTGAACGCCGGCGCCGCGAGAGTCGGTGCCAGCGTGCACTACCCGCCGCTGGCACTGTGCACCGACAACGGCGCGATGATTGCGCTGGCCGCCGCCATGCGGCTGGAGCGCGGCCTGGCCGAGACGCGCGACGACGGCGCTTTCGACGTGCGGCCGCGCTGGCCGCTGGCCGAGGCGGCGGCGCCGGTTGCCGTGGCGTAGTCGCGCAGGTGTCGCCTTCTACAATCCGCGGCACCTGCCGCTTGCGCCCGAAGCGGCTTCTTTGTTTTCAAGCCTCATGACCAGCCTCAGCCGTTCGTCGATGAACCGCCGCACCCTGCTGGCCGCTGCGCTCGCGCTCGGCACCGGCAGCCCGCACGCGCAAACCCCGCGCGAGCCGATTCGCCTGGCGCTGATCGAAGGCCTCTCAGGCCCGTTCGCCAACGCCGGCGAAGCGGTCTTTCGCAACCTGTTGTGGGCGGTCGAGCGGGTGAACCAGCGCGGCGGCGTTCGTCTGCCCGGCGGCGCGCGGCCGCTGGAACTGGTGCGCTTCGACAGCAAGGGCGCGACCGAAGAAGCGATCAGCCTGCTGCGCGCCGCGCTCGATCAGCGCATCACTTTCATCCTCCAGGGCAACAGCTCGGCCACCGCGGCGGCGATCGTCGATGCGCTGGAGAAGCACAACCAGCGCGAGCCGGCGCGGCGCGGGCTGTTCCTCAACTATTCGGCGGTCGACCCGGCGCTGACCAACGAACGCTGCAGCTTCTGGCATTTCCGCTTCGACGCCCATGCCGACATGCGGCTCGCTGCCTTGACCGACGTGCTGCGCGACGAGCGCTCGCTGAAGAAGGTCTACCTGATCGGCCAGGACTACAGCTTCGGCCAGCACGTCAACCGCCGTGCGCGCGAGATGATCGCGGCCAAGCGCGCCGACATCGAGATCGTCGGCGACGAACTGCACCCGCTCGGCCGGGTGAAGGACTTCATTCCGTACGCGGCGAAGATCAAGGCCAGCGGCGCGCAGGCGGTGCTGACCGGCAACTGGGGCAACGACCTGACCCTGCTGGTGCGCTCGCTGCGCGAGGTCGGCTCGAATGCGCGGCTGTACACGTTCTACGGCAACGCGCTCGGCGTGCCGGCCGCCATCGGCGAAGCCGGCATCGGCGCGGTGCTGGCGGTATCGGAATGGCAGCCGAACGTCGGCGGCAAGGCATCCGACGACTTTTACGCGGCGTTCCGCCGCCGCTTCCCGGAGCCGAAGGACGACTATGTCCATGCGCGGATGCAGGTGATGGTCGAGATGCTGGCGGCGGCGATCGAACGTTCGGCATCGACCGAAGCGACCGCGGTGGCGCGCGCGCTCGAAGGCGCACGCTACGACGGCGCGACGCTCGGCGGGCTGATCGAAGCAACGATGCGCGGTGCCGACCACCAACTCCAACAGCCGCTGGTCGTCAGCCTGATGGACCGCGCCGGCGCCCCCGGTGTCGCCCATGATGTCGAAGGCTCGGGCTTCGGCTTTCGCGCGCTGCGCCGGCTCGATGCCGCGGCCGTGGCCCAGGACCACCAGTGCCGCATGACGCGGCCCGACTGACGTAGCCGGACTGACGTAGCCCGACCGACGCCAGCGCCGCTGGTTGCCCGGCAGGCCCGCCTGGCAAACGCCATCCGGCTATAATCGCGGGTCCCCCCCCAAAGGGGAAAGCACGGCACCGGTCGGTTTCACTGGTGTTCGCAAGTCAACTCGGAAACCGTCGCTCGCGCAAAGCCTTCGAGGCGCGCGGCATGGGCGGTTTCCAACAACAAAGGAAATCCCATGCCTCTGGCAACCGCCCAAACAGCCGAGATCGTCAAAGCCAACGCGCGTGGCGCGGCCGATACCGGCTCCCCCGAAGTGCAGGTGGCGCTGCTCACCGCGCGCATCAACGAGCTGACGCCGCACTTCAAGACTCACCTGAAAGACCACCACGGCCGCCGCGGCCTGCTGAAGATGGTCAACCAGCGCAAGCGCCTGCTGTCCTATCTGAAGGGCAAGGACGCCGAGCGCTACACCGCATTGATCGCCAAGCTCGGTCTGCGGAAGTAAGACGGAGGGCGGGTCACCGCTTCGCGGCGACCCCTTTCCTTGTTCTTTTTAACCCATGGGTCGCACGCCTGTGTCATTCCAACGGCGCCACAAGATGGCTTCACTGGAATGGCATGACGCGGCCCCTTTGACGGAGACACCCGCATGAGCCTGTTCAACAAGATTTCCAAGACCTTCCAGTGGGGCCAGCATCAAGTGACGCTGGAAACCGGCGAGATCGCCCGCCAGTCGAGCGGCGCCGTCGTCGTCACGATCGAAGACACCGTGGTGCTCGCCACCGTCGTCGCGAAGAGCGACGCTAAGGCCGGCCAGGACTTCTTCCCGCTGACCGTCGACTACATCGAGAAGACCTACGCAGCCGGCAAGATCCCGGGCAGCTTCTTCAAGCGTGAAGGCCGGCCGAGCGAACTCGAAACGCTGACCTCGCGGCTGATCGACCGCCCGATCCGCCCGCTGTTCCCCGAAGGCTTCTTCAACGAAGTCCAGGTCGTCATCCATGTGCTGAGCCTGAACCCCGAGGTGCAGGCCGACATCGCCGCGCTGATCGGCGCCAGCGCTGCGCTGGCGATCAGCGGCATCCCGTTCGCCGGGCCGATCGGCGCCGCGCGGGTGGGCTACATCAACGGCGAATACGTGCTGAACCCGGGCCAGACCCAGCTCGCCGGCAGCCAGATGGACCTGGTCGTCGCCGGCACCGAAGCCGCGGTGCTGATGGTCGAATCCGAAGCCCAGCAGCTCACCGAAGAAGTGATGCTCGGCGCGGTGGTCTTCGGCCACGAACAAGGCAAGATCGCGATCGCCGCGATCAACGAATTGGTTCGTGAAGCCGGCAAACCCGAATGGCAGTGGACGGCGCCGGCGAAGAACGAGCCGTTCATCGCCCAGGTCACCGCGCTGGCCGAAGAGCCGCTGCGCGCGGCCTACCAGATCCGCAGCAAGCAGTCGCGCACGCAAGCCTGCCGCGACGTCACCAGCAAGGTGCTGGCGGCGCTGAAGGCCGACGCCATCGAATTCGACAAGGTCGAGGTCGAAGGGCTGCTGTTCGAGATCGAATCGCGCATCGTTCGCAGCCAGATCCTGGCCGGCGAGCCGCGCATCGACGGCCGCGACACGCGCACCGTGCGCCCGATCGAGATCCGCTCGGGCGTGCTGCCGCGCACCCACGGCTCGGCGCTGTTCACGCGCGGCGAGACGCAGGCGCTGGTGGCGGCCACGCTCGGCACCGAGCGCGACGCGCAGCGCATCGACGCATTGGCCGGCGAGTACGAAGACCGCTTCATGCTCCACTACAACATGCCGCCGTTCGCGACCGGCGAGACTGGCCGCGTCGGCAGCCCGAAGCGGCGCGAGATCGGCCACGGGCGACTCGCCAAGCGCGCGCTGATCGCCGTGCTGCCGAAGAAGGAAGACTTCCCGTACACCTTGCGCGTGGTCAGCGAGATCACCGAGTCGAACGGCTCGTCGTCGATGGCCAGCGTCTGCGGCGGCTGCCTGAGCCTGCTCGACGCCGGCGTGCCGTTGACGGCGCACGTGGCCGGCATCGCGATGGGCCTGATCAAGGACGGCAACCGCTTCGCGGTGCTGACCGACATCCTGGGCGACGAAGATCACCTCGGCGACATGGACTTCAAGGTCGCCGGCACCGGCGCCGGCATCACCGCGCTGCAGATGGACATCAAGATCCAGGGCATCACGAAAGAGATCATGCAGGTCGCGCTGGCGCAGGCCAAGGAAGCGCGTTTGCACATCCTGGCCAAGATGGTCGAGGCGGTGGGCGGCGCGAAAACCGAGGTCAGCCAGTTCGCCCCGCGCCTGTACACGATGAAGATCAACCCGGAGAAGATCCGCGACATCATCGGCAAGGGCGGCGCGACGATCCGTGCGCTGACCGAAGAGACCGGCTGCACGATCGACATCGGCGAAGACGGCACGATCACGATCGCCTCGGTCGACGCCGACAAGGCCGAGTTCGCGAAGAAGCGCATCGCCGAGATCACCGCCGAGGCCGAAGTCGGCAAGGTCTACGAAGGCGCGATCACGAAGATCCTGGACTTCGGCGCCCTGGTCAACATCCTGCCCGGCAAGGACGGCCTGCTGCACATCAGCCAGATCGCCCACCAGCGCGTCGAGAAGGTCACCGACTTCCTGACCGAAGGCCAGGTCGTCAAGGTCAAGGTGCTCGAGACCGACGAAAAGGGCCGCATCAAGCTCAGCATGAAGGCGCTGCTCGAGCGGCCCGAAGGCATGGAAGAAGAGCGCTTCGAACGCAGCGAGCGGCCGCGCCGCGAGTACAGCGACCGCCCGCCGCGCCGCGACCGCGAAGACCGGCCGCGCCGCGAGCAGCCGGCGGAAAGCCCGAGCGAAGCGCCGGCCGCCGCGCCGAGCGAGCCGCCGGCACAATCCGACAAGCCCGCCGACAAGTCCCCCGACAAGTCCGAATAGTGCGAGCGATCGAGATCACCGCCCCCGGCGGGCCGGCGGTGCTGCAGGAGACGCAGCGGCCGGACCCGCAGCCGAAGGCTGGTGAATTGCTGATTGCGGTTCAGGCGTCGGGCGTCAACCGCCCCGACGTCCTGCAGCGCAAGGGGCTGTACCCGATGCCGCCCGGCGTTTCCGACCTGCCGGGTCTCGAAGTCGCCGGCACGGTGGTGGCCGGCGCGGCCGATGACCTGGCGGCAGCGGGGCTTGCGATCGGCGATGCGGTCTGCGCGCTGGTCGCCGGTGGCGGCTACGCCGAGCTGTGCGTCGCGCCGGCCGGCCAGTGCCTGCCGATTCCGAAGGGGCTCACACCCGTCGAAGCGGCCAGCCTGCCGGAAACCTGCTTCACGGTCTGGCAGAACGTCTTCAGCATTGCGCGGTTGCAGCCGGACGAGACCTTGCTGGTGCAGGGCGGCTCCAGCGGCATCGGCGTCACCGCGATCCAACTCGCCAAGGCGCTGGGCTCGCGCGTCATCGTCACCGCCGGCAGCGACGACAAATGCGCCGCTTGCGTGGCGATCGGCGCCGACCACGCGATCAACTACAAGACGCAGGACTTCGTCGCGGAAGTCAAGCGCCTGACCGGCGGTCGTGGCGTCGATGTCGTGCTCGACATGGTTGCCGGCGACTACGTGGCGCGCGAGGTCGAAAGCCTGGCGGAAGACGGCCGGCTGGCGATCATCGCGGTGCAGGGCGGCACGAAGAGCGCCCTGGACATCGGCCTGGTGCTGCGCAAGCGGCTCGCGATCACCGGCTCGACCCTGCGCCCGCGCAGCGTGGCCTACAAGACCGGCCTGGCGAAAGAGCTGCTGGCGAAAGTCTGGCCGCTGCTCGAAGCCGGCCGCGTGAAGCCGGTGATTCACCAGGTGTTCCCTGCGCCGAAGGCCGCCGACGCCCACACGCTGATGGAGTCGAGCACCCACGTCGGCAAGATCGTCCTGACCTGGTCCTGAGCCATGAGCACACGACGCAAACTGGTGGTTGGCAACTGGAAGATGCACGGCAGCCGGCCGGCGAATGCCGAGCTGCTGGCAGCCTTGATCGGCGGCCGTCCGTTTGGCGCCGACGTGGCGGTCTGCGTGCCTTTCGTCTACCTCGCCGAAGCCGCGGCGACGCTGGCCAACAGCGACATCCGCTGGGGTGCCCAGGACATCTCTGCCCACGAGCAGGGCGCCTACACCGGCGAGGTGTCGGCGGCGATGCTCGCCGAATGCGGCTGCCGTTATGCGATCGTCGGCCATTCCGAGCGGCGCGCCTACCACGCCGAGAACGACGCGCTGGTGGCGGCCAAGGCGCAGGCCGGACTGGCCCACGGCGTGACGCCGATCGTCTGCGTCGGCGAGACCCTGGCCGAGCGCGAGGCCGGCGAGACGGAGGTCGTCGTCAAGCGCCAACTCTCGGTGGTGATCCACCAGCTCGCCCACTGCGCGAGCGAAATCGTCGTCGCCTACGAGCCGGTCTGGGCCATCGGCACCGGCCGCACCGCGAGCCCCGAGCAGGCGCAGGCGGTGCACCAGGTGCTGCGCGCGCAATTGCACGCCGCCACCGGCCACGGCCAGACGATGAAGATCCTCTACGGCGGCAGCGTGAAGGCGGACAACGCCGCGACGCTGTTCGCCCAGCCCGACATCGATGGCGGTTTGATCGGCGGCGCTTCGCTGAAGGCGGCCGACTTCATCGCCATCTGCCGCGCTGCGGCCTGAACCCCCTTTCGGAGCTTTCGAATCATGCAAATCTGGATGACCGTGATCCTCGCGCTGCAGCTGCTGTCAGCGCTGGCGATGATCGGCCTCGTGCTGATCCAGCACGGCAAGGGTGCCGATATGGGCGCTTCGTTCGGCGGCGGCTCGTCGGGCAGCCTGTTCGGCGCGACCGGCAGCGCGAACTTCCTGTCGCGTTCGACGGCGGCCTGCGCCGTCGTCTTCTTCATCAGCACGCTGACCCTGGCCTTCATGTCGAACAGCGTCGGCGGCGGCGCGCGCAACGAAGGCAGCAGCGTGCTCGACCGCCCGGCGTCCGCCGCCAGTGCGCCGGCGACCGGCGTCATCCCGGGGTCGATCCCGGGCTCGCTGCCGGCCGTGCCGGCGGCGCCGCCTTCCGCCTCGGGCGCGACCCCGGCAACCCCGGCGAAGTGAGTGCCGCAGGGGCGGGAAAGCCCTGGGTTTGGAGATAGAATCTTTTGCTGTCCGGGGGCCGAACCCTCTGCCACCGGACACGCTGCGCTGAATGTTGACGTCGTGCCGTCGTGGTGAAATTGGTAGACACGCTATCTTGAGGGGGTAGTGGCGAAAGCTGTGCGAGTTCGAGTCTCGCCGACGGCACCAAGGAATGTTCGACGTGCTGCCCAGTGCCCCAACCGGCACCGGGCGGCTGCCTCCGAAGAGACAAACGGAGGCGACAGGGCGCGCCCGGCGTGCAGCGAGTTCGGCTGTGCACGGCGCGCTTTTTTTCGACCCGACGAGACCCGTTCGACCCCAGACTGACACGGCACGACAAGCGATGGCTCTGCAACCCTACCTGCCCGTGATCCTGTTCATCCTCGTCGGCGTCGGCGTGGGTGTCGCGCCGCAATTGCTCGGTTTCATCTTCGGCCCGAATCGGCCGGATGTCGAAAAGAACAGCCCGTACGAATGCGGCTTCGAAGCCTTCGAAGACGCGCGCATGAAGTTCGACGTTCGCTACTACCTGGTGGCGATCCTGTTCATCCTGTTCGACCTCGAGATCGCGTTCCTCTTCCCGTGGGCGGTTGCGCTGCGCGAGATCGGAACCGCGGGCTTCTGGGCGATGATGCTGTTCCTGGCGATCCTTGTCGTCGGCTTCGTCTACGAATGGAAAAAGGGCGCTCTCGACTGGGAGTGAAGCACGATGGGAATCGAAGGCGTACTCAAGGAAGGCTTCGTCACCACCTCGGTCGACAAGCTCGTCAACTGGTCGAAGACCGGTTCGCTGTGGCCGATGACCTTCGGCCTGGCCTGCTGCGCGGTCGAGATGATGCATGCCGGTGCGGCGCGCTACGACATCGACCGCTTCGGCATGCTGTTCCGCCCGAGCCCGCGGCAAAGCGACCTGATGATCGTCGCCGGCACCTTGTGCAACAAGATGGCGCCGGCGCTGCGCAAGGTCTACGACCAGATGGCCGAGCCGCGCTGGGTGCTCAGCATGGGCTCGTGCGCCAACGGCGGCGGCTACTACCACTACAGCTATTCGGTCGTGCGCGGCTGCGACCGCATCGTGCCGGTCGACGTCTACGTACCCGGCTGTCCGCCCACCGCCGAAGCGCTGCTGTACGGCGTGCTGCAGTTGCAGGCCAAGATCCGGCGCGAGAACACGATCGCCCGATGAAGATCGACACCTTGCAGGCCGCGCTGCAAACGGCGCTCGGCGATTCGATCACGGCGCTCGTCCTTGCGCGCGGCGAAGTCACCGTCACCGTCTCCGCCGCCCGCTATCTGGCCACCGCGTACAAGCTGCGCGACGACCCGGCGCTGAAGTTCGAGCAGATGATCGACCTCTGCGGCGTCGACTACGCCGACTACAAGAACGAAGCCTGGGAGGCGCCGCGCTTCTGCGTCGTCACCCACCTGCTGTCGGTCACGCACAACTGGCGCGTGCGGCTGAAGGTCTTCGCCCCCGACGACGAAGTGCCGGCGGTGGCGTCGATCAACGAGGTCTGGAGCGCGGCCAACTGGTTCGAGCGCGAGGCTTTCGATTTCTTCGGCATCATCTTCGAAGGCCACCTCGACCTGCGCCGCATCCTCACCGACTACGGCTTCATCGGCCACCCGATGCGCAAGGACTTCCCGACCACCGGTCACGTCGAGATGCGCTACGACCCCGAGAAGAAGCGCGTGATCTACCAGCCGGTGACGATCGAGCCGCGCGAGATCACGCCCCGCGTGGTGCGTGAGGACAACTACGGCGGCTTGCACTGAACATGGCCGAGATCAAGAACTACACGCTGAATTTCGGCCCCCAGCATCCGGCCGCCCATGGCGTGCTGCGGCTGGTGCTCGAACTCGACGGCGAGGTCATCCAGCGCGCCGACCCGCACATCGGCTTGCTTCATCGCGCGACCGAGAAGCTCGCCGAGAGCAAGACTTTCATCCAGTCGCTGCCGTACATGGACCGTCTCGACTACGTGTCGATGATGAGCAACGAGCACGCCTACTGCCTGGCGATCGAGAAGCTGCTTGGCGTCGACGTGCCGATCCGCGCGCAATACATCCGCGTGATGTTCGACGAGATCACGCGGCTGCTGAACCACCTGCTGTGGCTGGGCGCGCACGGCCTGGACTGCGGTGCGATGAACATCTTCATCTACTGCTTCCGCGAACGCGAAGACCTGTTCGACGTGTACGAAGCGGTCAGCGGCGCGCGCATGCACGCGGCCTACTACCGGCCGGGCGGCGTCTACCGCGACCTGCCGGAGTCGATGCCGCAGTACAAGGTCAGCCGGATCCGCAACGAGCGTGCGATCAAGGCGCTCAACGACAACCGCTCGGGCACCTTGCTCGATTTCATCGACGACTTCTGCAAGCGCTTCCCGAAGCTGGTCGACGAGTATGAGACGCTGCTCACCGACAACCGGATCTGGAAACAGCGCACCGTCGGCATCGGCGTCGTCACGCCCGAGCGTGCGCTGAACCTCGGCTTCACCGGCCCGATGCTGCGCGGCTCGGGCATCGCCTGGGACCTGCGGAAGACGCAGCCCTACGAGGTCTACGACCAGATGGACTTCGACGTCGCGATCGGCGTCAACGGCGACACCTACGACCGTTATCTGGTGCGCATCGAAGAGATGCGCCAGGCCAACCGCATCATCCGCCAGTGCGTCGACTGGCTGCGCGTCAACCCGGGGCCGGTGATCACCGACAACCACAAGGTCGCGCCGCCGTCGCGGGTGCAGATGAAGACCAACATGGAGGAGCTGATCCACCACTTCAAGCTCTTTACCGAAGGCATGCACGTGCCGGAAGGCGAGGCCTACGCGGCGGTCGAGCACCCGAAGGGCGAATTCGGCATCTACCTCGTCAGCGACGGCGCCAACAAGCCGTACCGGCTGAAGATCCGCGCGCCGGGCTTCCCGCATCTGGCCGCGCTCGACGAGATGGCGCGCGGCCACATGATCGCCGACGCCGTCGCGATCATCGGCACCATGGACATCGTGTTCGGCGAGATCGACAGATGAGCTTCACCGATTCAACGCTGGCCCGCTTCGCGAAGGAAGTCGCCAAATACCCGCCCGAGGGGAAGGCGTCGGCCGTGATGGCCTGCCTGGCGATCGTCCAGCACGAACAAGGCTTCGTCTCGCGCGAGGCCGAAGACGGCATCGCCGCCTACCTCGGCATGCCGCCGATCGCGGTGCACGAGGTGACGACCTTCTACAACATGTACAACCAGCAGGCGGTGGGCAAGTACAAGCTCAACGTCTGCACCAATCTGCCGTGCCAGCTTCGCGACGGTGAAACCGCGTTGCAGCACCTGTGCAAGAAGTTCGACGTCGCGCCCTACGGCACCAGCGCCGACGGCCTGTTCACCATCCAGCCGGCCGAGTGCCTGGGCGCCTGCGCCGACGCGCCGGTGCTGCTGTTCAACGACCGCCAGATGCTCAGCTTCATGAGCAACGAGCGTCTCGACGAACTGATCGAAACGCTGAGAGCCCACCATGCTTGACCTGTCGAAGTTCCAGGCCCAAGGCGACCGGACCTGCTTCCACGGCCGCCACGTCGGCGCGCAGATCTATGCCGGGCTCGACGGCAGCAACTGGCGCTTGAACGACTACCTGTCGCGCGGCGGCTATTCGGCGCTGAAGAAGATCCTCGGCAAAGACGGTGGCGCCGGCATGACGCCCGAGCAGGTCATCGCCGAAGTCAAGCTCGGCGGCTTGCGTGGCCGCGGCGGCGCCGGCTTCCCCACCGGCCTGAAGTGGAGCTTCATGCCGCGCCAGTTCCCGGGGCCGAAGTACCTGGTCTGCAATTCCGACGAAGGCGAGCCCGGCACCTGCAAGGACCGCGACATCCTGGCCTACAACCCGCACATCGTCATCGAAGGCATGGCGATCGCCGCCTACGCGATGGGCATCCGGGTCGGCTACAACTACATCCACGGCGAGATCTTCGAGGTCTACGAACGTTTCGAAGAAGCCCTGGACGAAGCCCGCGCCGCCGGCTTCCTGGGCGAGCAGATCCTCGGCTCGACCTACAGCTTCCAGCTCCATGCGTTCCACGGCTTCGGTGCCTACATCTGCGGCGAAGAAACCGCGCTGCTCGAATCGCTGGAAGGCAAGAAGGGCCAGCCGCGCTTCAAGCCGCCGTTCCCGGCCAGCTTCGGCCTCTACGGCAAGCCGACGACGATCAACAACACCGAGACATTCGCCGCGGTGCCGTGGCTCATCAACAACGGCGGCCAGGCGTATCTCGAATGCGGCAAGCCGAACAACGGCGGCACGAAGATCTTCTCGGTCGTCGGTGACGTGAACCAGCCGGGCAACTTCGAAGTCCCGCTCGGCCTGCCGTTCGCCAAGCTGCTGGAACTCGCCGGCGGCGTGCGCCAGGGCCGCCAGTTGAAGGCGGTGATCCCGGGCGGTTCGTCGGCGCCGGTGCTGCCGGCGAAGACGATGATGGACCTGACGATGGACTACGACGCGATCGCCAAGGCCGGCTCGATGCTCGGCTCGGGCGCGGTGATCGTGATGGACGATTCGCGTTGCATGGTCAAAAGCCTGCTTCGCCTGTCGTACTTCTACCAGCACGAAAGCTGCGGCCAGTGCACGCCGTGCCGCGAAGGCACCGGCTGGCTGTGGCGCATGGTCGACCGCATCGAACACGGCAAGGGCCGCCCCGAAGACCTGGGCCTGCTCGATTCGGTGGCCGACAACATCAAGGGCCGCACGATCTGCGCCTTGGGTGATGCCGCGGCGATGCCGGTGCAAGGCATGCTGAAGCACTACCGCGACGAATTCGCGTACCACGTCGAGCACAAAAACTGCATGGTCCCGCAATACGTCTAAGGGACCCTCGCCCCATGATCGAAATCGAACTCGACGGCAAGAAGATCAGCGTCACCGAAGGCAGCATGGTGATGCATGCGGCCGACGCCGCCGGCACCTATGTGCCGCACTTCTGCTACCACAAGAAACTCAGCATCGCGGCGAATTGCCGGATGTGCCTGGTCGAGGTCGAAAAGGCGCCGAAGCCGATGCCGGCCTGCGCGACGCCGGTCACGCAGGGCATGATCGTGCGCACGAAGAGCCCGAAGGCCTTGCAGGCGCAGCAGGGCGTGATGGAGTTCCTGCTGATCAACCACCCGCTCGACTGCCCCATCTGCGACCAGGGCGGTGAATGCCAGTTGCAGGATCTGGCGGTCGGCTACGGCAATTCCGGGTCGCGCTACACCGAGGACAAGCGCGTCGTCTTCCACAAGGAAGTCGGCCCCTTGCTGTCGCTGGAAGAGATGACGCGCTGCATCCACTGCACGCGCTGCATCCGCTTCGGCCAGGAAGTGGCCGGCGTGATGGAACTCGGCATGATCCACCGCGGCGAGCACAGCGAGATCACGACGATGCTCGGCAGCACGATCGACAGCGAACTGTCGGGCAACATGATCGACATCTGTCCGGTCGGTGCGATCACCAGCAAGCCGTTCCGCTACAGCGCGCGCACCTGGGAGCTGTCGCGCCGCAAGAGCATCAGCCCGCACGACAGCACTGGTGCCAACCTGATCGTGCAGGTCAAGGCGAACAAGGTGATGCGCGTGCTGCCGCTGGAGAACGAAAGCGTCAACGAATGCTGGATCGCCGACCGCGACCGCTTCAGCTACGAAGCGGTCAACAGCGAATCGCGGCTGAAGACGCCGATGATCAAGCAGGGCGGGCAGTGGTTGGCGGTCGACTGGAACACCGCGCTGGCCTTCGTCGCCGACGGGCTGAAGCGAATCGGCGCCGAGTTCGGCGCGGCCAGCATCGGCGCGCTCGGCAGCGCGCATTCGACGGTCGAAGAACTGCACCTGCTGGCCAAGCTGACCCGCGGCCTGGGCAGCGAGAGTATCGACTTCCGCACCCGCCACGCCGATTTCGGCAACGCCGCGCCGGCGGGGTATGCGCGCTGGCTCGGCACGCCGATCGCATCGCTGTCGCTGCTCGACCGCGCATTCGTGATCGGCTCGTTCCTGCGCAAGGACCATCCGCTGTTCGCGCAGCGGCTGCGCCAGGCGGCGCGGCGCGGCGCGCAGATCCACAGCCTGCACGCGCTGCACGACGACTGGTTGATCAGCCTGGCGAGCCGGCTCACGGTGGCACCGTCGGGCTGGGTGCAGGCGCTGGCGGACGTGGCTGCGGCGATTGCCACTGAGAAGGGCGTCGCCGCACCGGCGGCGGGCCATCCGACCGAGGCGGCGAAGGCCGTCGCCGATTCGCTGCTGTCCGGCGAACGCACGGCGGTGCTGCTGGGCAACGCGGCGGCGCAGCACCCGCAGGCGTCGCAACTGCTCGCGCTGGCGTCGTGGATCGCCGCGCAGACGGGCGCGACGGTCGGCTACCTCGGCGAGGCCGCGAACACGGTCGGTGCGCAGCTCGTCGGCGCTGTGCCCGGCCCGGGTGGGCTGAACGCCGGCCAGATGCTCGGCCAGCCGATGAAGGCCTTGCTGCTGCTGAATCTCGAACCGGTACTCGATGCCGCCGATGCCGCCACTGCGCGCCAGGCGCTCGCCGGCTCGGGCCTGGTCGTCGCGCTGACGCCGTTCGCGGACGCGATGGTCGACAACGCCGACGTGCTGCTGCCGATCGCGCCGTTCACCGAAACTGCCGGCACCTTCGTCAATGCCGAAGGCCGCGCGCAGAGCTTCCACGGCGTCGTCAAGCCGATGGGTGATGCGCGCCCGGCGTGGAAAGTGCTGCGTGTGCTCGGCAACCTGCTCGGCCTGCCGGGCTTTGCGCAGGACAGCGCCGAAGAGGTTCGCGCCGAGGCGCTGGGCGACATCACGGCGCTGGCTTCGCGGCTGGACAACGCGAGCCTCGCAACCGTCGAAGCGATGCCGGCAATCACGGGCCTCGAACGCATTGCCGACGTGCCGATCTACGCCACCGACATGCTGGTCCGCCGCGCCGTCTCGTTGCAACTCACCGCCGATGCCCGGCCGCCGGTCGCCGGCCTGCCGTCGTCGCTGTGGCGCCAGCTCGGCCTGAACGGCGCCGACGCCAAGGTGCTGATCGACGAAGGGCGGGGCGCCGTCGTACTGCCGGCGCGCGAAGACCCGACGCTGGCCGAAGGCACGGTCCGCGTCAGCGCCGGCCATCCGGCGACGGTCGCGCTCGGCCCGATGTTCGGCGCCATCACCGTCGAGAGAGCTTGAGCATGCTCGACACCGTCAATCAATTCGGCAACGCCACGCTCGGGTCCGGCCTGTGGCTCGTCGTCTGGAGCCTGATCAAGATCGTTGCGGTTGTTCTGCCGCTGATGATCTGCGTCGCCTACCTCACGCTCTGGGAACGCAAGGGCATCGGCTTCACGCAGATCCGCTTGGGGCCGAACCGGGTCGGCCCGTTCGGCCTGTTGCAGCCGATCGCCGATGCGGTGAAGCTGATCTTCAAGGAGATCATCCGCCCGACCGCAGCCAGCAAAGGCCTCTTCTTCCTCGGCCCGGTGATGACGATCATGCCGGCGCTGGCGGCCTGGGCGGTGGTGCCCTTCGGCCCCGAAGTGGCGCTGGCCAACGTCAACGCGGGCCTCTTGTACCTGATGGCGATCATGTCGGTCGAGGTCTACGGCGTCATCATCGCCGGCTGGGCGTCGAACTCGAAGTACGCCTTTCTCGGCGCCTTGCGCGCGTCGGCACAGATGGTCAGCTACGAGATCGCGATGGGCTTCGCCCTGGTCGTCGTGCTGATGGTCGCCGGCAGCATGAACATGAGCGAGATCGTCCTCTCGCAAGGCCGCGGCACCTTTGCCGGAATGGGCGTCGGCGTGCTGTCGTGGAACTGGCTGCCGCTGCTGCCGATCTTCCTGGTCTATTTCATCTCGGGCCTCGCCGAAACCAACCGCCACCCGTTCGACGTCGTCGAAGGCGAATCGGAAATCGTCGCCGGCCACATGGTCGAGTATTCGGGCATGTCGTTCGCGATGTTCTTTCTCGCCGAATACGCGAACATGATCCTCGTTAGCACGCTGTGCGTCGTGCTGTTCCTCGGCGGCTGGCTGAGCCCGTTCGGCTTTCTCGACTTCATTCCGGGCTGGATCTGGCTAGGCGTCAAGGTCTTCGTCGTCGTCACGATGTTCCTCTGGGTGCGCGCCACGTTCCCGCGCTTTCGCTACGACCAGATCATGCGGCTGGGCTGGAAGATCTTCATTCCGGTGACCTTGGTCTGGCTGGTCGTTGTCGGGCTGTGGATCCAGTCGCCGTTCAATATCTGGAAATGACGACCATGTCGACCATTACCGCCATCAAGGAATTGTTTTCGAGCTTTCTGCTCGCCGAGTTGTTCAAGGGCATGGCGCTCACCGGGCGCCATTTCTGGGCCAAGAACATCACGATCCAGTTCCCGGAAGAGAAGACGCCGCTGTCGCCGCGCTTTCGCGGCCTGCACGCGTTGCGCCGCTATGAAAACGGCGAAGAGCGCTGCATCGCCTGCAAGCTGTGCGAAGCGGTCTGCCCGGCATTGGCGATAACGATCGAATCCGAAGTGCGCGACGACGGCTCGCGGCGCACGACGCGCTACGACATCGACCTGGCCAAGTGCATCTTCTGCGGCTTCTGCGAAGAAAGCTGCCCGGTCGATTCGATCGTCGAAACCCACATCTTCGAATACCACGGCGAAAAGCGCGGCGATCTGTACTTCACCAAGGACATGCTGCTCGCGGTCGGCGACCGTTATGAAAAAGAGATTGCCGCGGCCCGCCAGGCCGACGCGAAATTCCGCTGAACGATGAATACGATCGCCGCGCTCTTCTACGTCTTTTCGGCTGTGCTGCTGTTCGCCGCCTTCCGCGTGATCACCGCGCGCAGCACGGTGCATGCGGCGCTGTTTCTCGTGCTCGCGTTCTTCAGCGCGTCGTGCATCTGGATGCTGCTCGAAGCCGAGTTCCTGGCGATCGTGCTGGTGCTGGTCTACGTCGGCGCGGTGATGGTGCTGTTCCTGTTCGTCGTCATGATGCTCGACATCAACGGCGATTCGTTCCGCCAGGGCTTCTGGAAGCACTTCCCGCTCGCCGGCATGGTCGGCGCGGTGATCGCGCTGGAGATGGCGCTGGTGCTGCTGCGCGGCTTCCAGCCGACCCTCGTGCCCGAGTTGTCGGTCAAGGCGCAGCAGATGGGCAATACGAAGATGCTCGGCATCGAGATCTACACCGCCTACCTGTACCCGCTGCAGATCGCCGCCGTGCTGCTGCTGGTGGCCATCGTTGCCGCCATCGCATTGACCCTGCGCCGGCGCAAGGACAGCCGCCACATGGACCCGAGCGTGCAGTTGCGGGCGAAGAAGGCCGATCGCGTGCGCCTGGTGAAGATGCCGCCGGTGATCGAAAGGCCGGCCAACGAGGGGCAGCCATGACCCTCGGCCCGATCACCCTCGGCCACTACCTGTCGCTCGGCGGCATCCTGTTCGCGCTCTCGGTCGTCGGCATCTTCCTGAACCGGCGCAATCTGATCGTGCTGCTGATGGCGATCGAGTTGATGCTGCTCGCCGTCAACCTGAACTTCATCGCCTTCTCGCACTACCTGGGCGACATGGCCGGCCAGGTGTTCGTGTTTTTCATCCTCACCGTCGCGGCGGCCGAGTCGGCGATCGGCCTGGCGATCTTGGTCGTGTTGTTCCGCAACCGGTCGTCGATCAATGTCGAGGAACTCGACGAACTGAAAGGCTAGAGCGTTCGTCTCATGGCTGCCTCGATCTCGCAAAACCTCCTGCTCACCGTCGCCTTGGCACCGCTGGCCGGCGCCTTGATAGCGGGCCTGGCCGGCAAGGCCGTCGGCCAGCGCGGCGCCCACACCGTCACCGTGCTCGGCGTGCTGATCGCCTTCATCGGCTCGGCGATGGTCCTGAAGGCGGTGGCCGTCGATGGCGCTCGCTTCGCCGGCACCATCTACGAATGGGCGGTGGTCGGCGGGCTGAAGATGGAAGTCGGTTTCCTCGTCGACGGCCTGACCGCGATGATGATGTGCGTCGTGACCTTCGTCTCGCTGATGGTGCACATCTACACCATCGGCTACATGGAAGGCGACCCCGGCTACCAGCGCTTCTTCGCCTACATCTCGCTGTTTACCTTCTCGATGCTGATGCTCGTGATGAGCAACAACTTCCTCCAGCTCTTCTTCGGCTGGGAAGCGGTGGGGCTGGTCAGCTACCTGCTGATCGGCTTCTGGTTCAAGCGGCCGACGGCCGTCTTCGCCAACCTGAAGGCCTTCATCGTCAACCGGGTCGGCGACTTCGGCTTCATCCTCGGCATCGGCCTGATCGTCGCCTTCGCCGGCACCTTGAACTACGCCGAGGCCTTCGCCAAGGCGCCCGATCTCGCCAAGCTGGCCTTCGCCGACAGCCTGTTCGGCGGCGAGTGGATGCTGATCACGGTGATCTGCATCTGCCTCTTCATCGGCGCGATGGGCAAGAGCGCGCAGTTTCCGCTGCATGTGTGGCTGCCCGATTCGATGGAAGGCCCGACGCCGATCTCGGCGCTGATCCACGCGGCGACGATGGTCACCGCCGGCATCTTCATGGTCGCCCGGATGTCGCCGCTGTTCGAGCTCTCTGACACAGCGCTGAACTTCGTGCTCGTCATCGGCGCGATCACCGCGCTCTTCATGGGCTTCCTCGGCATCATCCAGAACGACATCAAGCGCGTCGTCGCGTATTCGACGCTGAGCCAGCTCGGCTACATGACGGTCGCGCTCGGCGCGTCGGCGTATTCGGTGGCGGTGTTCCACCTGATGACGCACGCGTTCTTCAAGGCGCTGCTGTTCCTGGCCGCCGGCTCGGTGATCATCGGCATGCACCACGACCAGGACATCCGCAACATGGGCGGCCTGCGCAAGTACATGCCGATCACGTGGATCACGTCGCTGCTCGGCTCGCTGGCGCTGATCGGCACGCCGCTGTTCGCCGGCTTCTACAGCAAGGACAGCATCATCGAAGCGGTGCATGCGAGCCATCTGCCGGGCGCCGGCTTTGCGGTCTTCGCGGTCACCGCCGGCGTCTTCGTCACCGCGTTCTATTCGTTCCGGATGTATTTCCTGGTCTTCCACGGCAAGGAGCGCTTCCATCACAAGCCCTTTCCTTCACATGACGCGGGCGAAGACGACCACGGCCACAACGACCATCACGACGCGACGCCGCACGAATCGCCGTGGGTCGTGACCGCGCCGCTGCTGCTGCTGGCAGTGCCTTCGGTGGTGATCGGCTTCATGACGATCCAGCCGATGCTGTACGGCGACTTCTTCAAGGACTCGATCGTCATCGACGCCGCCCGCCACCCGGCCATGGAAGAGCTGGCGAAGGAATTCCACGGCGCCTCGGCGATGGCCTTGCATGCGCTGACTTCGCTGCCGTTCTGGCTGGCGCTGGCGGGCGTCGCTGTCGCCTGGCTCTTCTACCTGAAAGCGCCGGCGATTCCGGCCGCTTTCGACCGCGCTTTGAAGCCATTGCGCACCGTGCTCGAGAACAAGTACTACATGGACTGGTTCAACGAAAACGTCATCGCCGCCGGCGCCCGCGGGTTGGGCCTGGGCCTGTGGAAGGGCGGCGACGTCGCGCTGATCGACGGCGCAGTCGTCAACGGCTCGGCGCGTGCGATGGGTTCGCTGTCGGGCATGCTGAGCCTGCTGCAGACCGGCCGCCTGTACTGGTACGCGCTGGTCATGCTGCTCGGCATCTTCGGCTTCATGACCTGGCGGCTGTGGCCTTTTCTCGGTGGGTTGATCCGCTAGAGCGCACAAGAACGAAGAAGAAAGAAACAGAAGAATGGGTCTCCTGAGTCTCGCGATCTGGCTGCCGATCGCCTTTGGCGTGCTGCTGCTGGCGATAGGCACCGACCGCAACGCGGGCGTCGTGCGCGCGCTTGCGCTCGCCGGCTCGGTGGCCGCCTTCCTGGTGACGATTCCGCTGATCACGCGTTTCGACAGCAGCACCGCGGCGATGCAGTTCCAGGAGAAGCTGCCGTGGATCGAGCGCTTCAACGTCAACTACCACCTCGGCGTCGACGGCCTGTCGGTGTGGTTCGTGCTGCTCACCGCCTTCATCACGGTGATCGTCGTGATCTCGGCGTGGAAGGTCATCACCGACCGCGTCGCGTCCTACATGGGCGCGTTCCTGATCCTCTCCGGGCTGATGGTCGGCGTCTTCGCGGCGATCGACGGGCTGCTGTTCTACGTGTTCTTCGAAGCCACGCTGATCCCGATGTACATCATCATCGGCGTCTGGGGCGGCCCGAAACGCGTCTACGCGGCGTTCAAGTTCTTCCTGTACACGCTGCTCGGCTCGCTGCTGATGCTGGTGGCGCTGGTCTACCTGTACTACAAGTCGGGCGGCAGCTTCGACATCCTCACCTGGCACAAGCTGCCGCTGGCGCTGCCGGCGCAGGCGGTGCTGTTCTTCGCCTTCTTCGCCGCCTTCTCGGTGAAGGTACCGATGTGGCCGGTGCACACCTGGCTGCCCGACGCCCACGTCGAGGCGCCGACCGGTGGCTCGGTGGTGCTGGCGGCCATCATGCTGAAGCTCGGCGCCTACGGCTTCCTGCGGTTTTCGCTGCCGATCGCGCCCGACGCCAGCCGCGAGTACGCCTGGTTCATCATCGCGCTCAGCCTCATCGCGGTGGTCTACATCGGCCTCGTCGCTTTGGTCCAGCAGGACATGAAGAAGCTCGTCGCCTACAGCTCCATCGCCCACATGGGCCTGGTCACGCTGGGCTTCTTCATCTTCAACGATCTGGGCGTCAGCGGCGGCATCGTGCAGATGATCTCGCACGGCTTCGTCTCCGGTGCGATGTTCCTCTGCATCGGCGTGCTCTACGACCGCGTGCACTCGCGCGACATCGCGGCCTACGGCGGCGTGACCAACACGATGCCCAAGTTTGCCGCCTTCGCTGTGCTGTTCGCGATGGCCAACTGCGGGCTGCCGGGCACGGCCGGATTCGTCGGCGAATGGATGGTGATCCTCGGCGCGGTGAAGTTCAATTTCTGGATCGGCGCGCTGGCCGCGACGACCTTGATCTTCGGCGCCGGCTACACGCTGTGGATGGTCAAGCGGGTCTTCTTCGGCGAGGTCGCCAACGACGACGTCAAGACCTTGGCCGACCTCGACGGCCGCGAGTTCCTGATGCTCGCGCTGCTGGCGGCCGCGGTGCTGTGGATGGGCCTGTACCCGAAGCCGTTCACCCGCGTGATGGAGGTCTCGGTGAGCGAACTGCTGAAGCACGTCGCGATCTCGAAGCTCCCATGACGCTGCCGCGAAGAACAACATGACATCGATGAACTGGCTCGTCATCTACCCCGAGATCTGGCTGCTCGTCGCGAGCTGCGGCGTGCTGCTCGCCGATCTGTTCACCACCGACCCCGAACGGCGGCCGACCTTCTGGCTCACGCAGGCCAGCATCGCGATCTTCGCCGCGATGCACTGGTGGTACTTCAACGCCGGCTTCACCGTCTACGGCATGCAGGGCACGGTGGTCACCGACCCGATGGGCCACCTGCTGGCCTTCTTCGCCGCGGTCTCGATGCTCGTCACCTTGGCCTATGCGCGACCCACGCTCGCCAGCCGCGACATGCTGAAGGGCGAGTTCTACATGCTCTCGCTGTTCGTGCTGCTCGGCATTTCGGTGATGACGTCGGCGAACAACTTCCTCGTCGTCTACCTCGGGCTGGAGCTGATGAGCCTGTCGCTGTATGCGCTGACCGCCTTGCGCCGCGACCATGCCATCGCCACCGAAGCGGCGATGAAGTACTTCGTTCTCGGCGCCCTGGCCAGCGGCTTCCTGCTCTACGGGCTGTCGATGATGTACGGCGCGACGCGCTCGCTCGAGATCCCGGTGGTCTTCGAGCAGATCGCCAACAACCCGGGCATCAACAAGGAAGTCCTGATCTTCGGCGTCGTCTTCGTCGTCGCCGGCCTCGGCTTCAAGCTCGGCGCGGTGCCGTTCCACATGTGGGTGCCCGACGTCTACCAGGGTGCGCCGACTTCGGTCACCTTGCTGATCGGCGGCGCGCCGAAGTTCGCCGCTTTCGCGATCACGATCCGGCTGCTCGTCGAAGGCTTGATGGGCCTGGCGGTCGACTGGCAGCAGATGTTCGTCGTGCTCGCCGTCGGCTCGCTCTTCATCGGCAACATCGCGGCCATAGCGCAGCGCAACCTGAAGCGCATGCTCGCCTACAGCACGATCGCGCAGATGGGCTTCATCCTGCTCGGCCTGTCGGCCGGCGTCGTCAGCGGCAACACCTTGAGCGCGGGCAACGCCTACAGCTCGGCGATGTTCTACGTCGTCGCCTACGTGCTGACGACGCTCGGCACCTTCGGCCTCGTGATGTTCCTGTCGCGACAGGGTTTCGAGAGCGAACAGATCGACGACCTCGCCGGCCTGGCCCGGCGCAGCCCGTGGGCGGCCGGCGTGATGACGGTCTTCATGCTGTCGCTGGCGGGCCTGCCGCCGACCGTCGGCTTCTACGCCAAGCTGTCGATCCTGCAGGCGCTGGTCTCGACGAACACGATCGCCAACCTGTGGCTGGCGATCCTGGCCGTGCTGCTGTCGCTGGTCGGCGCGTTCTACTACCTGCGCGTCATCAAGGTGATGTTCTTCGACGAGCCGACGCAGGATGCGCCCATCGTGCGCAGTGGCGGCGTCAGCGCGCTGCTGGCGCTGAACGGGGCGGCGGTGCTGCTGTTCGGCCTGCTGCCGGGCGGGCTGATGGCGATGTGCCGCGATGCGATCATCAAGGCGTTGACGAGCTGAGGATGAAACCGACACGCTCCGGAGGCCGATCACGGCGGCACATTGCAGGAGCCGCTTTCGGCCCTTTGCGGTCATTCCTCCCAAGGTCTGTGGCGACGCCAAGGCCATCGGGTGGCCGACTCCGCGAATGTCCCCCGGCGGCGGCCTGGCGGCCGCCGGGGGACATTCGCGGAGCAGAGCACCCCGGCGGCCGGCTCGCGCGCCGCTCTCCGCACGCATGGGACACGCAGCCGGCATGAACCACACTGCCGAAGTCTGGCTCGTGATCGTCTTCGCGCTGATCGCCGCCAACCTGCCGTTCGTCAACGAACGCCTGTTCATCGTCGGCCCGCGGCGCGCGCCGAAGGTGCTCGGCTGGCGCCTGATTGAGCTGTTCCTGCTGGCGGCTTTGTCGTTCGGCGTCGGCAGCGCGCTCGAAGCGCGGATCGGCCAGCGTTCGCCGCAGACCTGGGAGTTCTTCGCGGCGGCCGGCTGCCTGTTCATCACCTTCGCCTTCCCGGGCTTCACCTGGCGCTACCTGCGCCGGCACCACGCCGATGTCTGAATCCGACCAGCACCTCATCGAGCGCCGCGTCGGCGGCCGCACGCTGCTCGAAGGCGGTTTCCTCGAAGTGCGGCGCGACGATGTCGCGTTGCCCGACGGCAGCCACGCGACGCGCGAATACGTCGCCCACCCGGGCGCGGTGGCGGTGATCCCGCTGCTCGACGACGGCCGGCTGGTGCTGGTGCGCCAGTTCCGCTACCCGATCGGCCGCACGATCATCGAATTTCCGGCCGGCAAGCTCGACGCCGGCGAATCGACGCTCGAATGCGCGCGCCGCGAATTGCGCGAAGAAACCGGCTACAGCGCGCGCGAATGGGCATTCGCCTGCGAGATCCACAACGCCGCGGCCTACTCCACGGAAAGCATCTGGCTCTACTTCGCGCGCGGCCTCACCGCCGGCGAGCAGCGCCTGGACGAAGGCGAGTTCGTCGAGGTCGTGAGCTTCAGCGAAGCCGAACTCGATGCGCTGGCCGCCGGCGATGGCCTGCCCGACGTCAAGACCCGCATCGGACTGCAATGGCTGCAGCGCTGGCGTGCCGGCGCCTGGCCTTTGCAGTGGCAGCCGGATGCCGATAACGAACCATGAAAGTCCTCAGCCTGCGTTGCGCCAACGGCCACGGATTCGAAGGCTGGTTCGCCGGCGATGACGAGTTCATGGACCAGAACGGCCGCGGCCTCGTCGAATGCCCGCTGTGCGGCGACAAGCTCATCGGCCGCCTGCCGACCGCGCCGCGGCTGAACATCTCCGGCGCCCGCGAACCGCAGGCGGCAGCCAAGCCCGCCGACCTGCAGGCCGCGTGGCTGCAGAATGTTCGCGAACTGCTCGCCAACACCGAAGACGTCGGCGAGCGCTTTCCCGAAGAGGCGCGCCGCATCCACTACGGCGAGACCGCCGCGCGCGGTATCCGCGGCGACGCCACGCCGGCCGAGCGCCAGGCCTTGCACGAAGAAGGCATCGAGGTGATGGCGGTACCGATTCCGCGCGCCTTGAAGGGCACGGTGCAGTAGAAGCCCTAGACGACGCGGCCCGGGTTCATCCGGCCGTCGGGGTCCAGCGCCTGCTTGATCCGCCGCATCAGCGCCATCGCCACCGGCGATTTGCGCTCCACCAGTTCTTCGCGCTTCAGCACGCCGACACCGTGTTCGGCCGAGATCGAGCCGCGGTGCGCGACCACCGCGTCGTAGACGATGTGGTTGACCGCCGGCTCGTGCTCGGCCAGGAAGGCCTTCGGATCGGTGCCGACCGGCGCCTGCACGTTGTAGTGCAGGTTGCCGTCGCCGAGGTGGCCGAAGTTGACCAGCCGCACGCCCGGCACGTGCGCCCGCAGCGCCGCGTCGGTGGCGGCGACGAACTCCGGAATGGCCGACACCGGCAGGGCGATGTCGTGCTTGATGTTCAGCCCTTCCTCGGCCTGCGCGAGCGGGATCGATTCGCGCATGTGCCACATCGCGGCCGACTGCGCCAGGCTCTCGGCGACCGCGGCGTCGTCGATGTGGCCCATCTCCAGCGCCGCGCCGAGCAGCGCCTCGAAGCGCTCGCGCGCCTGCGATTCGCCTTCGGTGTCGCTCTGCTCGAGCAGCACCGTCCACGGCGCGTTCGGCAGTGGCTGCGGCAGCGCCGGGAAGTGGCGCGCGACGAGGTTGAGCGCAAAGCGGCCCATCACCTCGAAGCCGGTCAGGCCGGCGCCGAGCCGCGCCTGCGCCAGGCCCAGCAGTTCGACGCAGTTCGCGAGCGTGGCGCACGAAGCCAGCGCCGTCATCGTCGCCGCCGGCTGCGGGAACAGCTTCAGCGTCGCCGCGGTGATGATGCCGAGCGTGCCTTCGCTGCCGATGTAGAGGTCGCGCAGGTCGTAGCCCGTGTTGTCCTTGCGCAGGCCCGACAGGCCGTCCCAGACCTCGCCGTCGGCGGTGACGACTTCCAGCCCCAGGCAGAGGTCGCGCGCGTTGCCGAAGCGCAGCACGGCGGTGCCGCCGGCGTTGGTGGCCAGGTTGCCGCCGATCGTGCAGCTGCCTTCGGCGGCCAGGCTCAAGGGGAACAGCAGGCCGCGTTCGGCCGCTGCCGCCTGCACGGCCTGCAATACGCAGCCGGCCTCGACGGTGAGTGTCAGGTTGGCTGCATCGATCGTGCGGATGCGGTTCAGGCGCTGCAGGCTCAGCAGGACTTGGGTGCCGCTCGAATCGGGCACGCCGCCGCCGACGAGGCCGGTGTTGCCGCCCTGTGGCACCAGCGATGCGCCGGCCGCCGCGCAGGCGCGAACGACCGCCGCGACCTCGGCCGTGCTGCCCGGCCGCACGACGGCCAGCGCACGGCCGTGCCAGCGCCGGCGCCAGTCGCGTTCATAGGCCGACAAGTCGCCGCCGGTCAGAACCTGGGCCGGGCCGACCACGGCGCCCAGCGCTTCGAGCAAACCCGTCATGCCAGCATCTCCGTTGCGCGCCGCAGCCGGCGGCGGATATAGACCGTGCAGGCGCCGAAAAGCAGCAGGCACAGCGCGATCTCGAGCACCGCCATCGACCGCGATGGCCCCGCCTCGGTCGTCGAGCGAACGACGCCTTCGGCAAAGTAGAGCCAGACCAGCAGGCTCAGCCAGCGAAAGGTGTACATCCGGTGGCGCAGCAGCCCGGCGACGCCCAGCAGCAGCGGCAGCACCTTCAGCGCCAGCGTGCCGCTGCCGGTCGGCGCCAGCCACAGCTCCCAGGCGAGGCCGAGCCCGATCAGGCCGAGCAGTGCGAACAGCGCCACGGCGCGGAACAGGCGAACGCGGGGATCGGGGATGGCGGGAAGGGCCGGAGAGGTGGGAAGGGCGGCGGCAACCATGCGGCATGATAGCCACCATGACCTCGTTCGACCTCGTCGCGGGCTGGCTCGGCGTGCGTCTGGCCAAGGTGTTGCGCATCTTGCGCGACTGGCCCTGGTACGACACGCTGCGCACGCTGCACCAGCGTTTCCGCGAAGACCGCCTGGCCATCACCGCCGGCAGCCTGACCTTCACGACCTTGATCGCGCTGGTGCCGTTGCTGACCGTGATGCTGGCGGTGTTCACCGCGTTCCCGATCTTCTCGTCGTTCCAGGGCGCGCTGGAAAAGTACTTTCTGCAAAGCCTGGTGCCCGACACGATCGCACGGCCGGTGCTGCGCGCGCTGACCCAGTTCGCGGCCAAGGCCAGCCGGCTGGGTACCGTCGGCGTGCTGCTGCTCGGCTTCACCGCGTTGGCGCTGATGCTGACGATCGACCGCACGCTGAACGGCATCTGGCGCGTCCGCAAGCCGCGCCCGATGGCCCAGCGCATCCTGATCTACTGGGCGGCGCTGACGCTGGGGCCGCTGGCGCTGGGCATCAGCCTGTCGGTAACGTCGTACGCGCTGTCGGCGTCGCGGGGGCTGGTCGGCGTGATGCCGGGCACGCTGAGCGTGCTGCTGACGGCGGCCGAGTTCGTCTTGCTGGCGGCGGCGATCGCCGGCCTCTTCCACTACGTGCCGAACACCGCGGTGCGCTGGCGCCACGCGTGGGCCGGCGCCTTGTTCGTCGCCGTCGTGTTCGAGCTGGCGAAGAAGTCGCTCGCCTGGTATGTCGACTCGGTCGCGACCTATTCGGCCGTCTACGGCGCCTTCGCGACGGTGCCGATCCTGCTGCTGTGGATCTACCTCGGCTGGGTCATCGTGCTGCTCGGCGCGGTGATCGCGGCTTATGCGCCGAGCTGGCAGATGCGGGTCGTGCAACGGCCGCCGACTGCGGGCTACCGGTTCGAGCTGGCGCTGGCGCTGCTGGCCTTGCTCGACGCGGCACGGCATGGTGGGCGGCATGGGTCGTCGCTGCCCGAACTGGCCGAGGCGCTGCGCGCCGATCCGCTGGAGGTCGAGCCGGTGCTGGAGCTGCTGGTCCAACTCGACTGGGTCGCGCGCCTGGACGAGGGCGGCACGCCACGCCATGTGCTGCTGTGCGACCCGGCACGAACGCCGGCGCAGGCGCTGATCGATGCCTTGCTGCTGGCACCGGGCAGCGCGTCGCGCGCCTTCCGCGAACGCGCGCGGCTGGAGGCGATGACGGTGTCCGACCTGCTGAGCCGCTGAAGCGGCTCGCGATACGCGCCCCCACCTGGGGCGATCGAACTGGCGGCCGCGCCCCGGCACACCGCCGGATTGTGTGCCGCGCCGTTCCTGAGACATACTGCCTTCCCGGCTACGACCCCTTCAGGAGCGAGTGCGATGAAGATCTTGATCACCCGTCTGACGCTGGCCGGCCTGCTGTGGACGGGCGCGCTGCAGACGGCCCAGGCCCAGCTCAGCTGGAGCATCATCCGCAACTACGAGCCGCCGGTCGAAGTTCCCACCTACACCCGGGAGCGCCTGGCCAAGACCGGCCCCGACGAGTGCTTCAACGGCATCGGCATCGACTACCCGCCGCTCAACCCCGACGGCACGTGCAGCGTCGGCGTCCCGAAGGCCAATCAGGGCTACATCTGGGGCCTGACGCAGGCCGGCCTGAACGTCCCGTCGTTCGCCGGCGACGAAATCTGGTTCGGCACGATCGCCAACCCGTTGTGCACGGCGCCGGGCGGCATCTTCCTGCCCGAGCCGGTGCTCACCGTGTCGTGGGCTTGCGAGTACGGCCAAAGCATGCAGTCACGGCGGCCGCAAGCGCCGCTGCCAGCGGCCGTCGGCGACTGGCGTCTGCCGCGCTCCTACTCGTACAACTTGACGACGCACACCTTGACCGACCGCACGCCGAACGACCCCAACTACAAGGCCGTGACCGGCCTGCGCTCGGCCGGCTCGGTCGGCAACATGGTCTTCCTCGCAGGCCCGAACTTCAAGGCCGACGTCGTGTTTGCGGCCTGGGACGCCGCGACCGGCAGCTACAAGGGCTCGTGCCGGACGACCGCGCTGAACAACATCCGTCAATGGATCACCGTCAACGGCGTGCTCTACGCCGGCGTCGGCCGCCGCACCGGTGATGGTGCCATCCTGCGCTGGCGCGGCACGACCGAGCAGCCCTTCAACGGCGCGTCGAGTCCATCGGAGTACTGTGGCTTCGAGGTCGTCGGCGTGCTGCCCGACCTGCCGGCTTATCTGGCCAACTATGACGGCAAGCGCATGGCGGCATCGGTCTGGTCCGACAGCCAACGCGACACCGGCGATGCGATGGCAGCCAAGGCGAGGAAGGCCGCTGCCGCACCAGCGGTGGCCGCGCCGCCGTCGGCGGCTGCGTCATCGGGTGCCGGCGGCATCTATTCGGCGGGCGTCTACATCGGTCCGCTGTTCGGGACCGACGGGCAATACGCGAGCACGGACGCGACGGCCAAGTGGTTGAAGGTCTGGACGCCCGCCCAGTACGATCCCGATCCGGTCGTCTCGGCGGTGACGGCCGGCGGCGCGATCGCGTTCTGGAAGGGCTGGCTCTGGTTCGGCACCATCCACAACACCACGGGCGCCTACCAGGCCCACACGCTGTGTTCGCTGCCGGCCTGCTTCGGCCTGCCGGCGAATTCGAACGAGGAGATCAACGTACTGTTCAACGTCTCGCGTGCGGCCTCGCTGTGGCGCGCGCGCCTGACCGACGGCGGCGGCCCCGAGGTGCAGATGCTGTACGGCGAGACCGCGCTGCCGGCGTTCGTGCCCGGCACCAAGACCTTCGCTCCGAAGCCGACCGGCTGGACGCCGCGCTACGGCGCATCGGGCCTGGGCAATCCCTTCCTGACCTATGCATGGTCCGCCACCGCAGGCGCCGACGACCTGCTGTTCGGCTTCTACGACTACCGCTACGTGTTCGACGTCCGGCTCGGCGTCGTGCCGGGCCCGACGGCCGCGGGCCACGCCGGGCCCAGGCCGGCCAGCGAAGTGGACCCGACCCGAGGCTACGGCGCCGACCTCTGGCGCTTCACCGACCCCGAAGCGCCGGCCAAGCCCGAGGCCAACCTGGGCCTGGACAACTTCACGAACTACGGCGTGCGCAACATGTTGCGCCTGAACGGCGGTCCCGAAGTGATCCTCGGCACCGCCAACGCGATGAACCTGGAGCCCGAAGGCGGCTGGGAACTGTGGCGGCTCACGCCGCCGGCATCGAGCCAGGCCAAGGGCTCGGTGCCGCAGCGTTGAGTCGATGGTGGCCGGCAGGCGCTGAAGCCGCGTTGCTTCGGCGCCGACGGCGCGCCGTGTCTTGTCGCCCGATCAGTAGCGCACCAGCACCCGGTACTTGAGCGTCGTGCTCATTGCAGCGATGACCGCAACGGACACAGCGACCCAAAGTTCTTTGCGCCTCATGAAATTATCGAACGACATGGCTGAACACCACCGTCGCCATCAGGCCATTTCCTTCAGGGCCGTCCGACAGTTGGATACGGGCGCGATGGCGCGCAGCTGCGCGTTCCGCAATGGCCAGGCCGAGACCGCTGCCGGTCTGCGACTGGCCGGGAACGCGGTAGAAGCGTTCGAACACCCGTTGACGATGGCACTCGTCGATCCCGGGGCCTTGATCGCTGACGATGAGTCGGCAGGCGTCATGGCCCGTGCATTCCAGGTGCACGGCGATGCGCCCGCCTTCCGGGGAATACTTGATCGCATTGCTGACGAGGTTATCGACCAAGGCCCAGATGCTCTCGAGGTGCAGGGCGCGCTCGCAAGGGCCATCAGCGGAAAAGTCGATCTCGATGCCGCGCTGCACCGCCAGCGGTGCAGCGTCCGCCAGGCGGTCACGAACCACGGTCTCCAGCGAAAGCACGGGCAGGGCCTCCTCCCCCGGCTCGGAGCGCGCGCGCTCGAGTGCAAGCAGCTGATGGAGGATGTGATTGGCCCGACTCACGCCATCGCGCAATCGTGCGTTGACGTCGGCGTTGCGCTGCGGGTCGGCGTCGGCGCCCTTGGATTGCAGAAGGTGCGCATTGATCTGGATCGCGGCAAGCGGTGTCTTCAGTTCGTGTGCGGCGTCGGACAGGAATTCGTGTTCGTGTTCGATTCGCCGTCGCAAGCGCGCCATCATGTGATTGATCGCCGTCACCAGCGGGGAAAGCTCCCGGTACGTGGAGTCGGGAAGCGGCGTCAAGTCCTGTTCCGACCGGGCCTCGATGACGGCTGCGATGGAGCGCAAAGGCTTCAGGCCGATGCGGACGATGAGCCAGGCGGGGAGCAACAGAAGGGGAAGACTGAAGATCGTCGAGCGGAGCAGGAAGCTGACGCCGGAGAAGCTCAGCATCCACCGGTCGTCGACCTCGTGGCTGCGCTCGACGACCAGGCCGGACGAGGCATCTCGTTCAACGGACCGTACCCACGCGTTCGTTCCTTGGGCCTCGGGACTGCCGGGCAGAGGCAGCACGTCCGGCAGTTCAGGCATGGAGTTGTAGAGCAGTCTGTCGTGCTGCCAGACACGCACGCGCACGTGCGAGTGGTAGTCGAGCTGCCGGAACATCTCGGCCCGCACCGCTTCGATGTCTGAAGCGCCGCTTCGGATGCGCTGCGGCTGATCGGCGACTTCGCGCAGGTGCAGCAGCAGCGCGCGCGCGTGCGCCTGGTTCTCGCTGGCGGTACGGCTGCCCTGGGTAGCCTTCGCCTCCAACGCCACATAGAGCAGGCCGCCCATCGCGACAAGGATGATCACGGCGCCGAAGCCGACCATCAGCCGCCGAAACAGCGACGATTGCTCAGTCGCTGTGGTCACGTTGAACCATGTATCCGACGCCGCGGACTGTGCGGATCCGCTCGCCGCCAATCTTCTTGCGCAGGTTGGAGATATGGACGTCCAAGGTGGCGCCGTCACTGAACGGAAGCACGCGGCGCTCCAATTCGGCGCGAGTCAACACCCGATCGGACTGTTTCATCAGCGTCAGCAGCAAGGCGTATTCCGTCTTGGACAGCGCGATGGGTGCTCCGCCGAGCGCGACGCGCATGCGCTTCTCGTCCAGCTCCAGGCTGCCAAGACTCCAGAGCGCCTCGTCCTCGCTGGAAGCGCCACTGCGCCGAAGGATGGCGCGCAGACGAACCAGCAGCTCCGGGATCTCGAAGGGCTTGATGAGATAGTCGTCCGCCCCGTTGTCGAAGCCCTTGAGTCGATCCCGCAGGCCGTCGCGGGCGGTGATGATCAGGACCGGGACCTTGATCCCGGCCGTGCGGATGCTTTGCAAGAGCTCGTTGCCATCCGCGTCGGGCAGGCCCAGGTCCAGCAACACCGCATCGAAATCTTCGGCCTGCAATCGCTCGATGACGTCGGCCGCCAAGCGCACCCAGACGATTTGGTGGTCCTCTTCCTTGAACACCGTCAGCAGTGCCTGGCCGATGTTCAAGTCGTCTTCGATCATGAGAATTTTCACGCGCCTAGTCTAGCGTTGCGGGGCTTGCTTGGCTCCCCTGCAAGCGCGCGACACGGGCCGACGCAACGCGCGAAAACGTCGATCGACAGAGGACATCCCCCGAATCTTCACGTTTCCTTCAAGCATGTCGGATTGCGGACCCGGCTATCCTGGCGCGGACGAACCAGGGCGTGTCCGCGCCCGTGCAGATTCGGATTCTTTAGGCAATCTTCAGCGTCGCTAGACCCCGATTGACGCTTCGCGTGGCGATCTTGACCATCGATCCCGTTCGTTTCCAGACCGTGCTTTTGTCGGACTGGCGAGCGGGACACCGGTACCACCACTACAACATTTGCGAGGCAATCCATGGTCAAGACTTCTGCAGCTGCCGCTCGCCGGGCGCAAAGGCGGCCGCGCCGAGACTTCTCGGCACTTCCGGTGGCCCAAGCGTGCACGTTGCTGCTGCTCGGCGCCCATTCGGCCTACGCCCAGCAGTCACCGCCTCAGGTTGTCGAGACCGTGACCGTGACCGGCATTCGAAAGAGCATCGAGAGCTCGATCGCGACCAAGCGCGAGAACTCGTCGATCGTCGAGGCGGTGTCATCCGAAGACATCGGCAAATTGCCGGATGTGACGGTGGCCGAATCGATCGGGCGGCTCGGCGGTGTCGCAACCCAGCGCGACAAGATCACGGGCAAGGCCGCGGGCGTCAGCGTGCGAGGCATGTCGGCGTCGTTCAACGGGTCCTTGCTGAACGGCCGCGAACAGGCATCGACCAGTGACTCACGCAGTCCGGAGTTCGATCTCTTCCCTGCCGAGTTGATCAGCAGCCTGCTGGTCTACAAGACGCCCGACGCCAGCCTGGTGGGGCAAGGCCTGGCGTCGACCATCGACCTTCGGACCATTCGCCCTCTCGACTACGGCAAGCGCACCTTGGCCGGCGGCTATACCAAGCAGCGAATCGGCGTCGGCTCCGGCGCAGAGGTCGGTTCCGGCGACCGCGCCCACCTCGTCTATGTCGACCAGTTTGCCGACCGCACCCTGGGCGTGGCGGTGGGTGTCAGTTCCTTGCGGGAAAACAACGGCGGCGAACTGCGCTTCGACAACTGGGGCGGCTGGGTGCCGGAGGTCGACTACAACGGCCAGCAGGTCAAGGTGCCGGGAGGCTGGCTGGCGGAAACCTCGCAGCGCAAGAGCAGCCGCGACGCCTTGTCGGCGACGCTGCAGTACAAGCCGAGCAGCAACTTCAAGACCACCGCCGACCTCGTTTTCTCGCGCGGCCACGATTCGACCAAAAAGACGGGCATCGAAGGGGCGATTGCCTTCGGCACCGGGCCTTATGACCTCAACGGGGTGCTGACCGACGCGACCATCGTCGACGGTGTGGCGACCGGCGGCACGTTCAGCAACTACAAGGCCGACGTCCGCAACCACATGTACTCCAGCAAGGACCGGCTGCTGTCACTCGGCCTGAACTCCGAGCTGCGCACGGGCGACTGGCGATGGGAGGCTGACCTCAGCCATTCCAGAGGTGTCAGGAACCTGAGCAACTTCGAGACGACGGCGGGCCAGCCCGGCAATACGCCGGCAGGGCAGATCGCTTCCGTCACCTACACGGGATTCAACGGCAGCAATTTCGCCGACGTGAAGTACAAGCCCAGCCTCAACTTCGCCGATCGCAATGTCGCACTGTTGACCGACGTCGACGGCTGGGGTGGCGGCCCCAACTCGCCGCAGGCAGGCTACGTGTCATTGCCCAACATCACCGATACCGTGGACAGCGTGCGCTTCACGGCCCACGACGACGCGGGCTGGGGGCCGTTCGAGGGCACCCGGCTCGGCGCCAACCTCACGAAGCGCGACAAGGCGCGCACCGGACAGGAAGGCCGACTCTACATTCTCGGCGGCGACGGTTATGCCGCGGTCAGGATGCCGGGCACCGCCACCGCGATGGCGGGCGCGACAGGGATCGAGGTCGCGTCCTGGGACCCCACGGGAACGCTGGGCAGCATCTATGGCATGAACCGCTGGGTGGATTCCACGGTGCTCGCTCGCGACTGGACGGTCTCCGAGAAGGTCTCCACGGTTTATTTGATCGGTGACGTCCGCGGCAAGCTGGGCGGCATTCCGTACAGCGGCAACGTCGGCGTACAGCTCGTGAATACGAACCAGTCGGCGACCGGAAACCAGGTCGATCTCGCTGCGTGCACCGGCATCACCGTCGAAACCTGTCCGTACAAGGTGCGCAGCGAGGGGGCGAGCTACACGGACTTCCTGCCCAGCATGAACATGACGTTCGAGTTCGGCAATCAGCAGTTGTTGCGGGTGGGTGCCGGCAAGCAGATTGCGCGCTCCAACCTCAACGACATGAAAGCCAGCCTCGACTTCAAAGTCCAGAATGCCTCGTCTGTCGCGCCGGCGCTCACCGGCTTTGCGGGCAACCCCAAGCTCAAACCCTACTCGGCGCGCTCGCTCGATGTGTCCTATGAGAAGTACTTCGACAAGTACGGCTACGTCAGCCTGGCGGGCTTCTACAAGAAGCTGGACAACTACATTCTCAACACGCCGCGCCCGTTCGACTTCGGTCCCTACACGAGTGCCAACACGCCGCTGCCGACCTCAGGCCCGTACGCAGGTTCGACGCAGGGCTTCCTGACCCAGCCGGTCAACGGCCAGGGCGGCACACTGCGCGGCTTGGAGTTGACGGCCAACGTGCCCTTCCGCATGTTGGCGAACTGGCTCGACGGATTCGGCATGACGGTCAGCCACTCGTTGAGCTCCAGCTCGGTCCACATGCCGACGAGCGGCTTCGTCACCCCGCAAAACGGCCCGGTGTTCAAGGATTCGGTCAGTGAAATCGGTTTGCCGGGGCTGTCGAAGAACGTCACCACGATGCGCCTGTACTACGAGAAGTACGGCCTGCAGGTCGCCTTGGCGGCGCGCAAGCGCTCGGACTTCATCGGTGAGATCCTGGACTATCGCAGCGACTCGCAGTTCACCTTCATCAAGGCTGAGACCATCGTCGATGCCCAAGTGGGGTACGAGTTCCAGGAGGGCGCGTTCAAGGGCCTGTCCGTGCTGCTGCAGGGTCACAACATGACCAACGCGCCGTTTCAGGAGTACACGAGTGACCGCAACATCGTCACCAACAAGGTCGTCTACGGCAAGACCTATCGCCTGGGCTTGAACTACAAGTACTGAACCGGCCAAGTTCATCGTGAGATTCCCGCTTCGCGTCATCCTTGCCTTGTGCTGCACCCTGATCGCCGCGCCGACCCTGGCAGCACGGGGCTCGGCTGACGAACCCAAGGCCTATGTTCAGTTCGAACATCCCGGGTGGGCCCGCAACGCGACGATCTACCAGATCAACACGCGGCAGTTCACGCCCGAGGGAACGATCCGCGCCGCCGAAGCCCAGTTGCCGCGGCTGCAGGCGCTGGGCGTGGGCATCCTGTGGCTCATGCCCATCCATCCCATCGGCAAGAAGGAGCGCAAGGGCACGCTGGGCAGTCCGTATGCGGTGCAGGACTACTTCGCCGTGAATCCCGAGCTGGGCAGCCTGGCCGAGCTGAAACACTTCGTCGAGCTGGCCCATCGGCTGGGGATGCGCGTCATTCTCGACTGGGTGGGCAACCACACGGCGTGGGACAACGTGCTGGTGCAGAGCCACCCCGACTGGTACGACAAGGACGAACGGGGCCGTTTTCATCCAACGCCCTGGTACGACTGGGACGACATCATCGACCTGGACTATTCGAAGCCGGGCTTGCGCCGCTACATGGTGAACGCGCTGGTGTATTGGGTCCGGGAGGTTGGTGTCGACGGTTTCAGAGTCGATGCCGCCGGACTGACGCCGCTGGACTTCTGGGAACGGGCGGCACGCGAACTGCGCGCGGTCAAGCCGGTCTTCCTCCTGGGCGAATGGGAAAGCCGGGACCTCCATGCGCGCGCCTTCGACGCCACCTACGCGTGGTCCTGGTGGGACAGCATGAAGCGTATCGCCGAGGGCGGTGCAGACGCGACCTCGCTTTATCCCTACTACGCCTGGAATCGCAAGTTCTATCCTCGCGAGGCCTATCGGCTCCTGTACACGACGAACCACGACAAGAACGCCTGGGAGGGCACCGAGTTCGAGATCTTTGGCCCCGCCCTCGGCGCCGTCACCGTCCTGAGCTTCGTCAGCGAAGGGATGCCATTGATCTACAACGGGCAAGAGGCGGGCAATCGCAAGCGCCTGGCCTTCTTCGAGCGGGACCCCATCGTCTGGCAGGACGCGCCGCAGGCACGGCAATTCAGCCGCCTCGTCGCTCTGAAGAAGCGCAACACCGCGTTGTGGAACGGTGCCGATGGCGGTGTCATGGAACCGGTGCGCAACAGCGCGCCCAAACAGGTCTTCAGCTTCACCCGGGCCAAGGGCCGCGACAAGGTCGTCGGCGTATTCAACCTGTCGGCCCAACCGGTCGACGTGAAACTGCTGGGCGATCGGCATACCGGCCGCTATGTGGATTTCGACGGCGACGTGCCGGTCGATCTCCAGGATGGCAGCAGCCTGTCGCTGCAACCGTGGGGTTATCGGGTGTTCATCCAGTAGCGCAAGGGGTCGTCCATGCAGCACAACATCAGCACCGTGGTCATCGTCGGCGGGGGAACCGCCGGATGGATGACTGCCGCAGCCCTGGCGAAGGCGGGCAACAGGCGATTCGCCATCAAGCTGATCGAAGCCGAGGACATTTCGCCCGTCGGCGTCGGCGAGTCGACCATTCCGATGATCCAGCTCTTCAACGAGCTGGCGGGCATCGACGAGAACACGTTCATGCGCGAGACGCAGGCGACCTTCAAGCTCGGCATCGAGTTTCAGGATTGGGGACAGCTCGGCCAGCGCTACATGCATGCCTTCGGCGCCATCGGGCACCGCTCCAGGATCTTGCCCTTCCACCACTACTGGCTGCGCATGCTGCAGGCCGGCAAGGCCGACGACCTCTGGGCGTACACCATCAACGCCCAGGCGGCCCGGGCGCAGCGCTTCATGCGGGCCGATTCGAGCCTCGGGTACTCGCCGCTGGCCGAGATTGCGCATGCCTTTCACATCGACGCCGGCTTGTACGCACGCTTTCTCCGCCGCCACGCGGAAGGCCTGGGCGTGCAGCGCATCCAGGCCAAAGTGCTGGCTGCGGAATTGCATCCCGAGAACGGCCACGTGCAGGCGGTGCGTCTGGTGGGTGGGGATCGGGTCGAGGGAGAGCTCTTCGTCGACTGCAGTGGCTTCAGGGCCTTGCTCATCGAGCAGACCCTGCACACGGGCTATGAGCACTGGAATCACTGGCTGCCCTGCGATCGGGCAGTGGTCGTGCCCTCGGCGCGCACGGCAGACCTGTTGCCGTTCACCCGCGCGACGGCCCGACCGGCCGGATGGCAGTGGCGGATCGGCCTGCAGCACCGCACGGGCAATGGCCATGTCTACGCCAGCCGGGCCATGAGCGACGACGAGGCGGCAGCGGTTCTGATGCGCAACCTCGACAGCGAGCCGTTGGCCGAACCCCGGATCCTGCACTTCAACAGCGGTCGCAGACGCAAGATCTGGAACCGCAACGTGGTCGCCATCGGGTTGGCGGCCGGCTTCATGGAGCCGCTGGAGTCCACGGCCATCCATCTGGTGCAATCCAGCATCACGCGGCTCATCCAGTTCTTTCCCGATGCCGAGTTCAATCCGGCGGACATCGCCGAGTTCAACCGGCAGTGCGACTTCGAAACAGAGCGCATCCGGGACTTCCTCGTCCTTCATTACCACGCGACGGCACGGCGCGACAGCGACTTCTGGAACCACTGCCGCACGATGGACGTGCCGGCGAGCCTGAAGGAAAAGTTGGCACTCTATGGCGCCAGCGGACGCATCGTTCGGCGCGGGGACGAATTGTTTTCGGAGGTCGGATGGTTGCAGGTGATGCATGGCCAGGGCATTCGACCGGCGGCGCATCATCCACTGGCCGACGCGCTCGACGAGGACGAAGTCGTCGCCTATCTGGATGACGTCAAAGGCGCCGTTCGGCGTTGCGTTGCGCAGATGCCGAGTCACGCAGAGTATGTTGCCGCACAGTGCGCCGCGACGCCAGAGGCTCAGGTGTGCAGCAGTTGATTCGCGGTCTGCGGGCGTTCTTGATTCTCGCTGGGTTGAGTTTCGGCTTCGCGGCGCACGCCGATTCGGTGCTGGCCACCATCAGCTCACCCGACCGCCGGATCCAGGTCACCGTCCAGACCGATGTCGACGGTCGGCTGGCCTATCGCGTCGAGTACCGCGGGCGTTCGCTGATCGCGCCGTCGCGCTTGGGGCTGCTGCTGGCGAACGCCCACCAGCTCGACGGCGGTTTCGTCGTCGCCGCGCAGCACAGCCGCGACCACGACGAGCGCTGGGAGCAGCCCTGGGGCGAGAACCGCTGGGTGCGCAGCCGGTACCGGGAGATGGCGTTGGATCTGATCCAGCCGCAGCAGTCGGATCGGCGGATGTCCTTGCGCTTTCGGGTGTTCGACGACGGTCTGGGCTTTCGGTACGAAGTGCCGGAGCAGGCCCAATTGCCCGTGACCCGCATCAGCGACGAGCTCACCGAATTCGACGTGGCCGCGCCGGCAACGGCGTGGTGGGTTCCTGCAGGAGAACGGCTGGTGCTGGAGTATCCCGTGCAGAAGGGCCCGCTGGCGGAGGTCGGCCTGGCCAATACGCCACTGACGATTCGGACCCGCAGCGGGGTCCATCTTGCATTGCACGAAGCGGCGCTGGTGGACTACGCCGCCACGTGGTTGCGTAAGGTCACGGGGCAAAAACTGCGAGCGCAGCTGGCGCCGGGCGCGAGCGGAGCGCCGGTCGAACGGCACGGCGGTTTCACGACGCCGTGGCGAACGATCCAGATCTCGGACACTGCCGGTGGGCTGTACGAGTCCAACCTGGTCCTGAACCTCAACGAGCCCAACCAGCTTGGCGATGTCTCCTGGTTCGAGCCCGGCAAGTTCGTCGGCGTCTGGTGGGAGATGCATCTGGGGCAGTCGACTTGGGGCCGCGGCGAGCGGCACGGCGCGACGACGGCGAACGCGAGGCGATATATCGACTTTGCCGCGAAACATCGCATTCGTGGGGTGCTGGTCGAGGGTTGGAATCTGGGCTGGGACGCCAACTGGGTCGGAAGCCAGTCCGCTTTCGACTACATAAAGCCAATGCCCGACTTCGACCTCGCCGAGGTCAACGCCTACGCGCAGTCCAAGGGCGTGCGCCTGGTCGGACACCACGAGACCGGGGGAAACGTGGCTCGGTACGAAGCCCAGATGGATGCGGCGTATGCCCTCTACGCGCGTCTGGGCGTCAACACCGTCAAGTCAGGCTACGTCACCGACGCCGGCACGGCGCAGTTCGCCGGCCCGGGGTCCGGCACGCACTTCGGGTTCACGGAGTCTCAAGAGGGCGTGCGGCACTTCCTGAAGGCGGTTGGAGAGGCTGCGCGCTACCGGCTGGCGATCGACACGCACGAGCCGGTCAAGGACACGGGCCTGCGTCGGACCTACCCGAACTGGGTGTCGAGCGAGGGCGCGCGCGGGCAGGAGTTCAACGCCTGGGGCGACCCGATCAACGACGTGGACCACGAGGCCAAGCTGGTCTTCACCCGAATGCTCAGTGGT
>Ga0307513_10000965_pt1 | contig 41603 bp, 27 predicted proteins | sample 15_EM_MG_FD_202174 | JGI IMG/M metagenome (GOLD analysis project Ga0307513, IMG submission 202174) | Populus trichocarpa ectomycorrhiza microbial communities from riparian zone in the Pacific Northwest, United States - 15_EM | ecosystem: Host-associated > Plants > Roots > Unclassified | place...
TTGATGGCGCGAGTTACGATTGGAGAGAGTATTCGGAGTTTGTTTTTCTGGAGCTTTTATTGGAAAAATAGGAATTGCAACGCGGATCTAGTGTTTTTACGCGTTTGTCCTTGGTTTTTGGGTTTTATTACGGTTGTATCCTGGTGGATTTAGTGAGGATAACGAGGAGATCGGTTCGATAGGGACAAGTAGATTACGTGGAGGTGTAAAAAGGCAATTCACCTGTGAGTTTTAAACCTCTGCAGCTCATAAAGAATCAATTTTTTTTATATTTTAAATTATTTTAATGTATTGATATTAAAAAAAATTTTTTTTAAAAAATATATATATATAATATATATTCAAATAAAAATATATTTTAAAAAATAACTAATATCACATTTTTAAAAACCTCAAAAATCTCATTCATGAACCTTGGCCAAACCTCGAATTAGCCCTCATTTATAATTTAACTATCAGTTAAGTGTTTAAAGGAATTTTTTCAAGTTAAGTTTTCCGAAAACTCCAATTGAGTTTTCAACCCAAAGTCTTTACAAATTTTCCCAATCTCTTTTAAGAATTCTGAATTTCGCTACAATTATTCATCCTGCTGCACTGATTTTTAATGTTCAAGCTCTTTTTTTTAAATAATTAAAGTAATTATATATTTTTTATTTTTTTTCAGATTGAGTATTTATATTAATGTTTTAATACTTGTACTCGTGAAATTTAATCAGGCAAGTTTTTTTTAATTGGTTTTGTTAATGAAATGTTGATGTGATAGTTAATCTTTAGGTTAATGTTATTTTAATATTTCTTATTCTCTTAGTAAGGTCCTTGTACTTTGTGATTTTTTTATTTTAGCATCTGTACCAAATGTTTTTCTATTTAAGTACTTGCATTCATAGACTTTTATCAATCAAGTGCTTCTGTAGGTTTTCATCACAAAATTGACATGCCCACATTAATACCCTTTTTTTTCTTTCCAAAAATACCTTCGAGTTATACAAGGACATAATAGGGATTTTATAAATACGACTGCTTAAATAGAGAAAATCAGTACAAGTATTCAAAATAAAAAAATACAAATACCCGACATTATCCCAACGATAAATGGGCTCGCTTTCTGCTCTCGTCCTTTATCGTCTCGTGTATAAACTTGACATGGAAAAAACTTATTGTCGGCCCGTGAAAACTTATCCTCGAACAACTGGGCTGTTAAAAAAACAAAATACCTGGCAGTATTTTTTTTGAAGGGCCACGAAACAATTAACGGAGTTTAGCTACCTGGAACAAGAAATCTTTAAATAAAACTAAGAAAATAAATAAATAAATAAAACTAGAAGAAAAAGGTCTCATACAATCACCCGCGGATTCGTATAGTGTTTTGCCTTTCATGTCCTTTATTTTCTTTGCTATGATTATCGAATTTTTTTCCTTTCATATCATCCTGTGCTTGAGATTTAATTTGTTTTGATTTATTTTTTATATAATTATTATGGTTTTAAGAAAATATCTTTGTGTTTGTTTGGTATTTAATTTCATAAGATAATAATGTAATTTTGTTGTTGGCAAGGAACTAGAAATGAAGGAACCAAAATTAAAAAAAAATAATAAGCTTTTTGTTTATAAAAAATGCATGTCAGCTCATTTTTGTTTTGTTTTTGGTCATTAATTTTTTTAATTTAATAATTTAATATTGTATTGATTAGAATTGGAGTTGATAATTTATCTTGATCAACTTTTTATGTAGCCATCTCAATTTTTAAAAAAAAATCATGTCCTTAGGTTGGTGTTCATTTTTACAATAAAAAATTGATTTTATTGTTCAAAAAAGATTAGAAATCAAGGGACCAAAAATAAAACAGACATCAAATGGGAGTTCTTTTTAAAATACAGTATCAGTACCTTTTTGATTAATTGTGCATTTTAATTTTGTCAAATTTCTTTTTTGATTATTTTAGTTTGAAAATTAAATAGTTTGATCCAAAACTTTATTTTATTTGTGTTTTAGCCTTGAAGTTTAAGAGAAGAAAGAGAGTTGCTTAGAAATAATAAATAAGAAAGTTGGTAAATGATTACTTTTCAATAATAAAACTTGTCGTTTTTAGTGTCTATAAATTTTATTTGTAAAGTGGAGTTTTATTATATCAATTTTTAAAAATATAATTATAATGTAACACTACAAGAGCACCTAAAATCTTTCAAACATATTTTTAGACAATGATACCCAAGACACAATCATTATATCAGAGTCCATTTTCACTTTTCAGAAGGCCTCATATCCCACTATCCTTTGAAGCAATTTCTAAGCACTCAAATCCACAGTGCGTGCTACACACGAGCCCTTAGTTAGCATGATACCATCTATCCATCCTTTTGATTATCTCACTTGACAGAGTATGAAAACGAAACCAGAAAATGACAGCCTTAGCCTAATCTTTCTCTTGCCTTGCCTTTGACAATTTTAATGGTTTCTTTTCTCCTTTTCCTTTATCCCCCCCCCCCCCCCCCCAGCTCTCTCTCTCATATAATTAGCATACCTTGGTATAGTTGTCGGTGGAGCAGTAGCACAGCATCCTATGCAAAAATACCAAGCTCACATTTGTCCTTGTATAAGATCACCTGATATTTATGGGCTCAAATTCTTGTGGTCTATACTCTACACTCAACTGTTTTCCAATTCACAGTTTCTACCTTCCACGTCAAGGTTTTGCTGCATTTAAGTCTTGACAGTTTCTACATTATCAAGTCGCCCCCCCCTCCCCCACAATCTCTCTCAGCTGCTTTGATTGGAACATTAATGGTGGATGATCCTTTATAGCTGTTAACATCTTCTTGCTAAGCCAGGCTCAGGTGAGCAACAGCTATAATGCTTGCTTCCCCCCCCTCTTTCTGAAGATAGTAGCCCACATCATAGGAGATAGCTAGATAATTGATGCTTGCTTATATTAGTAGATGATTCAAGTAGGCTCATCTGTGTATAGTTTTCATCAAATGATTGAGCATTAAGTGAAGATTGTTTCCAAAGTCAATGATTGCATTATTGAACTGAGACTAGCTAGGAGCTGAAATCTTTAACTAGAAATCTTCACAAGAATGTTTATTGGTTATGAATTTATTTTATAAGTATAAACAGAGAGTGAAGTGATGGACAACAAGACATGGCTTTGGAGGAAAAGATCTTCTGAAAAGACAATTGTGGCAACGAACAAATTTGGCATTTCTGTGAAAGGAATCGATGAAGAGGTAACTACAGGGCCTTCTCTTTAAATTTCTATAGCAGGTTTCCCTTCCCCCCTATGTGAAAACACCATTATAATCCTTCTAACAATTTTTTTTGTTGTTAAAAATTGAAAGAATTTCATTACAAAATAGACTGGAAAACACCTTTATGAGCCTTCTATTGTGTGATCCAGTCCTGTAGCAATCTTGCATACACCTTTATTATTGTTGTTTCTTTCTTTTCTGATTCTTCGATGGAAGAGGAAACTTGCATTTCAGTGCGAGAAGGTTACTTGTGCAGATGTTGAACGAACTTGATTGTGAAAATGTGAAATCCGACTCATGCATTCCTTTGTTTCATTTCTTTAGACGCAGAATATTCCGGCTGGGAATGGATTAGGACCAGTTAGACGAAATTTAAACGAAAAGTTAGCTTCTGTGCTTCTTGATTGTCATGCAAAAGATGATCCCGTGACAGAAAATGAAAAATCAGAACAAAGAGCTACTGCAGGTGATTCATCAATCCATCAGTTGCTTCTAGTTTCTGTATTTGTATTACTTTTGATAATCCTTTTTCTTTATATGCTTGGCTAGTGGTCTCTTGGTTAATCCAATGAATGGATATTTTTCTTGTAGGCCAGGAAAAGACAGAAGCAGAAGTAGATTGCCTAAAGAAAGAACTGGATGGAGCTCCGAGTCAGGGAGTAGCTGCAAATGAAGAATTAAGTCACTCAGATGCCACATTAAAGAAATGCATGCAGCAACTGAACTCCTTCCGAGAAGAACACGAGCAAAAGATACACGATGCTGTCATGGAAGCAACAAGTGAATTTGAGAGGGCACAGAAAACTTTGGAAGGGAAGTTGATGGAGACAAGCAAAAGGCTTACAAATTTAGCCATTGAGAACACAAATTTGAGTAATGCCCTTTTACTCAAAGAGAAATTAGTTGAAGAGCTGCATAAACGTGCATCTCAGACCCTTGCAGAATTCAATGCACTAATGGCTAGATTAGATTCCACAGAGAAAGAGAATGCTTTTCTGAAGTACGAGTTTCACATGCTTCAGAAGGAACATGAGGTTCGAAATGAGGAACTGGAATATAACCGTCGGTCTTCTGATGCATCGCGAAGGCAACACTTGGAGAGTGTAAGTAAAGTCACGAAGCTAGAAGCAGAATGTCAGAGACTTCGCACCCTAATGCGGAAAAGGCTGCCTGGTCCTGCTGCTTTCTCAAAGATCAAGAGTGAAGTCCAAATGCTGGGAAAGGAGCCGATGGAATTAAGAAGAAAACCGAACCTCACCAGAGATTTGGTACTCAGAGACCCCATTATGGAAATTTCTCCAGAAATTCCTGTAAAGAACATTGATTTCCTGATCGAGCAATTACGTGGTAAGGAAGAGGAGAATAAAGTTCTCAGAGAAATGATGACCAGAAAGAATGCTGAACTCCAATCTTCAAGAATCATGTTTTCACGAACTGCTTCAAGGTTATCTCAGGTCGAGGCTCAGGTTATGGAGCTTTCTGGAGACCAGAAATCCGTGGAGCTGACAATGCATAGCCCATCATCACGTGAACTCTTATCTCCAATTGCAGGTTCTGATGCTGGATCATGGGCTAATGCTCTAATCTCAGAACTGGAACATTTAAGAGATGGGAAACTCAAGAGTCCGTCAGGACATAAAGCCATTGAAGTTATGGACATGAGTTTAATGGATGATTTTGTTGAGATGGAGAAATTAGCTATGGTTTCAACACAAACACCTTCTGCAGGAGGGAATCGCCCTTCCTCAGCTGGCAAGGAACTAGTTCCCGTAGAACAAGAGAAACAAGAGATCCACATGAAAGATGATTCAACTGATAAGTCTTTCGACTGGCTTCAGGTTGTTCTGAATGCAATATTCAAACAGCAGCGTATTTCAAAACGAAGTCTAACTGAACTCCTGGAGGACATTAATATTGCTTTAGGTTATATAAATCATCCAAATGTTTGCGAACCTAATACATCAGCATTCTCAAGGCTTCCTGTGGAGTGTGATATTAGCGGTTATATCACTTGGAAGTCTCCAAGTGAATCTTCGATTGTGGATTCACTGAATGAAACTTCCAGGCCCGACACCCCAGTGAAAGAAACAAGCAAACAACACGATCAATCTAATCTGACTGATCTACAAGAAGAGAATGATAGACTGAAAAATGAGCTGAATAATATGGAAGCCAGGCTGCATTCTGCAACTGATAAGTCGGAGGCTCTGATGATGAAGCTCCGGGAATCAGAACAAAGTGTTGAAAGGTTACAAGCAGAAGTGGAAATTTTGAAGGAATCAAAAGGAATGATTGAGGATCAAATTGAAAATCAGAAGTCAATCAATGAAGATCTTGATACTCAGCTTACAGTTACCAAAGCTAAATTGAATGAGGTCTTCCACAAGTTCTCATCTCTGGAAGTTGAATTTGAGGACAAAAGTAACTGTTGTGAAGAATTAGAAGCAACTTGTCTTGAGCTTCAACTTCAGCTGGAAAGGTAACAAGTTTTTTCTTCTTATATTCTCTGCAAACTACCAAAAAAAAAACCCTTTCCTAGATTGAAAGAGAACTCTCATATATTTGCAACATCAATGATTAAACAGTGCTGCAAAGGAAACCCTGAGCTGTGGCATAAATGAAGAGGGAAAACAACCACAAGATGTAAGTTACTGATCACATCTTATTGTGTTAATTAAAATTCCCTTATCAGATATATATACTCGACAACTTAGCTAGGAAAGTAATTTGATAGCAATAACAAGATAATCCAAATACTTCACCATAGATAATTGTTTTATTTCACGAGTACTGAATCTGATGGTCGAATTTGCAGGGCTGGGAGATCAAGGCAGCTTCTGTAAAGTTAGCAGAATGCCAAGAAACCATCCTTAATCTTGGAAAGCAACTGAAGGCTCTGGCTTCACCAAGAGAAGCAGCACTCTTTGACAAGGTTTTCACTACTACTGGTGCCACTGCCGCTGCTACCAATATCAAGAACATGAACAGGCGCTTCTCCTTGCGTGATCAAATGATAGCTGAAGATAGATCCAAAGCAATTATTCTCAGATCTCCAACTGAAGATGCACAAAAATCATCTCTTAACCACACAGATAACGGTAATGAATTGATCAGTCCTAATGCCCTGGTATGTGCCTCTGAAGCATATTTTGGACCAAAGCACAAATCCGGTAATGCTGCAGTTGGGGCTCTGGCTATTGTTCCTAGTAAAAAGCAAGGATTTGGTTTGCTGAGGAGCCTACTAATGAGAAGGAAGAAAGGGGCTAGCAAGAAGTCACGATCCTTGGTGAAGGTATGACAAAAGGTGGTTGAAGCCCAGTTGGAAGAAACTCCTGTTCCATGACAGCACCAATTCAAACTGGACTAGAGAGCCACTGCGCTCATGGTCTTGTGATTGAATAATTTAATGTTTCCTTTTCTTTTCTTGATGATTGGCGATGTTGATAATGTGGGTATCAGATCTTTTTTTCCTTTTCGAGAGGGGGAGAGAGAGAGAGAGTGAGAAATGTATACTAGCTTTAAGTATTGTGTACATATATCTAGGTTTGATGAAATTAAAGAGCTTAAAGTGGCACCTGTAACTGAGAATGGGATGATATGCATATGCTGTCATTGATATGGCTGGTGCACGTGGTTCGTTTACTTGACATTATAGTATCTTCTAAATTCTGGAATGATGGTGGTGATTGATTGAGACTAAAACTCAATAAATTTCAGATCCTGTGCTGCTAAACTAGTAAATTTGACATGCACTGTCGACACACACGAACCTTAAGGATTCATGGTTAATGATCTCGTTTGATGAATACGCAACAAATCCGCTAGCTGATCACCTCTAACCCCCTCCAAAGTAATAATCTGATCATCTCTATTATCCACAACCAGCCAGTCCGCCAAATTTTTCACAGCCAAAGAGAAGATATTCTTTTATTGGACAGAGAAATGCAGGCTCAACATGCTCGTTGACAAAATGTACAATTAAAGAGAAAAAAGATGTATCAAGTGTTACATCTTCTTGTGTTATATACCTTACAATAACTCTATGCAGATGCCTCAAAAACCATGCAATACAGGACTACTTTCACACTGCTCTTCCAGTAAGAGAACAGCTGAAACAAATAGAAATCAAAGAATAGATTAGATAGCAGATTCTCCGACCATGAAACACATGATTCTCACCTAACTGGCTATTAATCTTTGTACAAAATGAATCTTGCAATTTCATCAAATCCAGCCTCCCTATAACATTCAGCAATACGCTCCAAAACATTATCCCAGGTTCCTTTAATAGAAGCTAAATCCAACAAGAAAGCAGCCTCATCCAATGCTATCTGCATGCCAAATCAATGTGAGCATCAAAATCCGCCCACGTGAATTAGATAGATGAGAGTTTCTAATGGAATTTCAGTCTTTTGCTTATCAGAAAGATTTATTCTGCTAGAGTGGTACCTGAGCAGCCGCCTTTCCCTTCTTCAAATCCTCCTGCCTACCCTCTTCACTCACCCTCTCCTTAATGTATTCAATTTGCTCATCCTCCCACTGTGCAATGCCTGCCACTTCCTGATCAGGATTAACCAAAATCAAGATAAGGGGAAAATCAGAAGAAGGAAAATAATAGATCTAAAAGATTATGAGTTCTAATTGAAGAAGGGTCAATACCTGATATGCACAACCTAAGGTCCACCATGGTGATTTTAAAGCAACCCTTGCAGCATCTTTAGCTTCTGATGTACGTCCAACTCTAAAAAGAAAGTAATTGAAAAGGTTTGATTGAGAAATAAAAAAGTGTAAGACTTGAAATACGTGGAAGTGTTCTGAAAAGATTTCTACAAACTTCTTCAAAATCTCTGCATAGAATACAAAGGGCCTTCCAAATCCTGGAAATAGATCTTTTTTTGTATAGAATTCCCCTGTCACCATTGCCGAAACCTTCCACCCACAGTATGGAAGAATTTGTCAAGTGCAGAAGCTCTAAACATGGTAACAATTGATGGCCAAAATCATATATAACTTACATGATCCCCTTGCTCAAAATGGCGAGCTACTTTACGCTCTAAGACATCTGGGAACAGCCCAACCTGAAAAACAATAAAAAGTTGCAACATGTAGATTCATTTACAAACTCACTTTTACAACTTTACCTCTTTAAGAAGATAGCCATCGAGGTTTGCAATCTGAGATTCAGCAAAATCACCCCTTCTGTAAAGTTTCTCACCCACATCTGAAGCAGCATGAAAGAGTTCACCATCACTTTCGTTGAAATTGCTGGCATCTTCCTCAACCAGAATTCTGTGCATATATTGATCTACCTGCATTGCAAGAGCTATAGAATATAAGCTGTGCTTGTCCAACTAATCGACACATTTTCTGAGACACCGCCCAACACACACAGAAAAGTGAAACTTTCGAGTGGCATTGAATTTGATATAATGAATAATCAACATAATTATGCACACAAATGTATAATGCTATTATATTCTCCATCTAACTATGCACATTGATGCATGCTTACAGTTTAATGTATTACATTCTTGGCTAAAAGCCACACCCCATGCACACAAATGTATAATGCTATTATATTCTCCATCTAACTATGCACATTGATGCAGGCTTACAGTTTAATGTATTACATTCTTGGCTAAAAGCCACACCCCATGCTTGCGAACATCCACAACCGGCATCTCCATTCTGTGTGAACAGCATCAATTTGTGTAGATTAATAAAGCAATAAACAAGTTTGCAAATTGCCATTAACAACACTGGAACACGCTAGAAAATTAACACAACACTCGACTAGAAAATGTACATATCTTACCCAGGTGGGGCTGTTGGCCAGCGCAGCAGTGCAGTTACGGAACCTATTGGCAAACATATGTATGATATGAAACTGAGTTTCCACTTGAACTGCCCAGGACTCATGAGTGCATGTATCAAAACACATTGTACAAACAAATTCACGTCTAACCTGACAGATTCTCCGATAGAGGAATAACAAGCGGAATCAACCCTTGTTTAGATCCTGGGGAAATGATGGTTTCACCTGTAACCAAACAAATAACAAAACGTGGCAGGCCGTGAATTAATAGACCATAAGGAAAAAAGAAAAGAAAAGCACATTTGACATTTTCAGGGTTTTTTCAAATACCAAAGATTATCATATCAATGATCAATACCTCTAGTTTGAAGCATTTTGAGCAAGTAATGGAGATGCTGAGGAGGTTGAGTAGCAGCTACTTCCTCTATGAATGATATGTGGCCTGCATTTTCACTTGCAAAACTCTCTAAATGCCATAAACTACCAATTAACAATTGAAGTCAATAGAATCTCTAACCCATCTTCACCAAATTTTGCTGAAAATAGAAATAGCTTGCAAGTAAATGATATTTAATTATGTATCATCTACATTGACCAACAAGAATTGACAGTCAAAACTATATTGAAAGGGTCGTCGTGGAATTACCAGAGGAGGAAAAACATCTAACCCTGGCTCTGACTTGGCGAAGAGGGAGAGTAGTAGTAGAAGGGACTCTGTGCGCCACACCCAGCACTCCTATCTTCATAGCTTCTCTCTTCAGTCTCCACTCTGTTGCCACCCGTGTATTTCAGGATAAGAGCTCGACAGATAAATATACAACGGCTACACAAAAAAAAAAAAAAGGAACAGAGATTTTGCTGGTGGTGGCTGGATTTTTTCCTGGAATGGGCCAGGCCTAGTGTCCCATTTGGATATGGGCGTTTTCAGTTCTACTTTTCATGGCTGAGCCCTTTGTACTAGCTTGCATTTGCAGGCCTGGTGTGAACATTTTGCTTTTTTGTCCCAAGGATTAATGGAATTTGAATTTGCTTGTATTGGCTTTGTCTACAATTACAAGATCTTGGGTTTAAAGTTTAAACTACAGGCGTTGAGGCTAGATATTAAATTGTTCCAAATAAATAATAGAAAAGGTTATGACATATTTATAAATATTGCAGAAAAATTTCAACTGCTGCAAAATCTGGATGAGCATCATCCTCCCACTCTGGCGTTGGCCCTCCTCCACTCGATTAAAAAAAAAATCAGCAACAATTGATATTTTTTGTGGTAAGGAGTAATTAATAAAAATTTAAAAATGTACCTAAATCACTCATTAAACTATAATTAAAATACAAATAAAAAAAATAACACACATGGAGATTAATTTAAGTGTGTAAAGATGAATCATGAACGGAAATGAAGAAAAACAAGGCAACACGAACATTTGTGGATATCAAGAGAGAATATAAAAAGGATGAAGGATAAATCTCTTTGGGTTTTTAAGAGTGACTATCTATGCTTTGGATGAATTAAGTAAAAAAAACAAGTTAATATCAGAGATTATTCATTAATTAGAGAACGGATGTGAGCTTTTTTTATGTTAAATCACGTCTCTGTTTTTATTTTTTCCATTTCCAAATATTAGAGTATTTTCTTTGCACGATCAAATTGGTATGGTGAGATCTATACATGTGCTCACTAATTAATCAGACAACGAGCAAAAATCTTTCGTTTTATTTGTTTTATACGGTGGCTGCAGCCGCTTCCTTCATTTCAAGCAAGGCAAGAAATCCTGGGGCTGGGATGATGTCTTTGGTCGCCATGATTTGCAGTAAACGTAGTGCTACAAAGTACCCTGTAATTAAGGACATAAGCAGCCTGAAATGCAAACAGAAACGAATTATATATAAGCTTACACCAAAACTATGAACTAATTAAAAATTTGGATGTCTTTTCACCTTTGATCCTAGCAAAGACATTACTTGATCTCCAGTCTGAAATAATGTTTTTTTTCTTCTTATCAGTCATCACCTTAGCTTTTTCCACGTACTAATGTTTTTTTCTTTCCCTAAAAACGAAACACAATCCCTCTACTTCTTCCATGTCAGGCAGTCAGAACGTCCAAGGACCTCAATTTTCATGGGCTGAGAGTAATATTTGTGAAAGAGGCACCTTTTTCCATGACTTTCATGTTTTTTACTCGACGCGATATTCCAAATAAAAATAAAACCTCCTTATGACATGCATCGCTCCGTGATGTTAGCTGAAACGTAAGCACTCCGTGATGTTACTCTAAACTTTTTCGACCATTCTACAAGTTAGTTGAAATGTCACAAGTAATATTGTCTGAAACGTAAACAGGGAAGGTGCATAAGGCTCCGATTGGTTGGTAAACTAACTCTCTTAATATGCCTAAGACGGTCTTTATTAATCGCTGATTATATGAAGGACCCCTCCGTCCATCGCCATTAATATGAATTTGATCCTAAAACAATTTTTTTTTTTTATCAATTGTTCCCAGATTTAATCCGACAATTGTTCTGGTTGGAAGACGAATCAAATAGACTAAGCTGTGAAAACAAAAGGAAACACGCCGTTAATGATTAATCCACAAGCAAATTACTATTTAAATATTTTCCTAATTGTAGAATAATAACAAAATCTGTATTTTTTTCTCAAAAAAAAAAAAAATCGCTTGTCTTACCGCACTAGAAACAGCTCTTTTCACATTCTTCATGTCCTCGATCAGAAACTTAGCGGTGGCCAGTTTCCTCGGTCTCAGCTCCACTCCATCACCACCAGAAATCGCAGTCTTCCTGTCACTAACCCACAAAACTCTCAATATATATACTAAGCAAAAAGCCAAACTAAACCAAACCATCTTTAGAACTCCCAAAAGAAACCCTCTCCCATCCTGCTGTTTCCCTTCCTTCCCACAATCCCTCCTCCCAGTTACCAAAGTAGGCATGGCCTCGGGCTCACTTGCTTTCCTGCAGATCGCCAAGAACAATGTCATCAAAGAAATCCCATCTCCCAACGCGTGATGAACCCTTAAAATAGCACACTTTTGCTCCAACAAGACATGGATTTCCCATGAAGGCTTGTTTATGTTCAGTGGAATACTAACTGATAAATCAGCTAAATAGGCATTCACTATTTTGTCAACATCATCGTCGTCACGTGACCAGAAAAAAACAACTCTCGTTGTTTACAGTAATGATGTGTTGATCGACATCGATATCTGTTCTTTTCCAGTGTTCCCGTCCATTCTTGCTGGCATTTTTGTAAAAAAGCTGTAATTAACAAAACATGTTCTTCCACCCAAATTTAAGAAATCTGTATTGAGTTTGAAAAACATATTTTAAAGGTTTTTTATAACTTTTTTTTTACATTTTTTCATTGTTTTTTAAAATAAAAATATCATGAACAATACAGTTTTTTTGTTATGCATATATTTTTTAGCAATATAAAATAAATATATATGTGTGTGTGTGGGGTGTCATGAATTTAATTTTTATTGTAAATTTAACGTAGATAATTTTCTTAGTTAACAACATAACTTTTTCATAATAGTTTTTAATTTGAATGAATAAATAAAATATTTTATAATTGTATTAAAAAAATATAAAATATTAAGATGAATATCATATATTTTTATTTTTTATAAAAAATAGTTGTATTTTTAATTTGTTTTTTAGATCATTCTCATCAAATAATACGTTTTTCAATTTTTCATTGAAAACGTAAGCTAGAAAATGGAAATTCTTTTCTATTTTTGAACAACCTTTAAAAAAATAGTTTTTTGTTTTTTTAAATTGAAAATGTTACATTAAAATATAAAATTTTAATTTTTCTTTTTTAACTTCACGTTTTATTTAAAAAAAATAAACATTACTTTATTTATAAACCACTCTTAAAAATTTGCAATGAAAATAAAATTTGTATCCATTCAATTTTTAAGCCATGTCACTCTTGGTAGAACATTTAATATAAAAACCAGAATTCAGTAATATTTCTCTGCCAATTAACCCCGACATTGTCTAGATTCATGCGACCTGTGAATTCAGTATATAATCGCTAATTTTATAATTTGTAAGATTAGTTAAGATATACATAAATTGACATATATTTATGTTAATATAAATAATAATAATAATAATAAATCGCATGCTAGGCTACACGTAACAGATTGTAGGAGGGAAAGAAGGACAACGGACATATTTTGTCTCCACCTATCATGTGATTCTCTATTAGGTTGCCAACCAAAATAAATTCCCAATTGAATCCCTCGTATAGCAAAAATTACTCAAACAACCCCCCATCCATAGAATTTATGAAAAAAGATGTTGTTTTAAGAGAAATATATCCTTGTTTTTTACGTTGATATTGAGGGGAAAAAGTACTCCAGTGCATGTAAGGTATAAAAAATATATGAAATTAAATATTTATAAATTAATTTTATATTTTATAAATTTATTAATAAAATGTAAAATAAAAATAAATAAGTCTTACTGGGGATTTAAATTGACCTATCAAGTCACTCATAACAAGTCTTCAATGATAGATCTTTGTGTTGGTTTTTTTTTAATTAATTATGAATGTCCGAACTAGTTCATATATTTTAATTAATCCTCGAAACTGTAAAATTAACAACTTAGGAAATCTTTAATGGCCTGAGATTTATTTGGATTGGAAAAGAAAACGTCAAATGCTATCAATGTGAAGTAAAGCGGTCCCGACCATCAATATGACCTTTGTCACCAGATTTCTACTTTTATTGTCAACATTTGAGGATTTATAACTTGAAATGTTAGAGGTGTTGTCTGGAGGGGCTGGTAGAGGATGGAGCCACCACGCCAATCCGACACAGCCACAAACAGGCACGCTATGGTTGCAATAAATAATCATAATTATATTATTCCTTTCCACCTACTATCCTTGCTTTCTATACACATCAAATTAAAAGGTAGATTAGAATATGGTGGTGAATCCCCGCCATGTCACCTATTTATTTCGTAGTTTAAAGTCGGCACTCCAATCAAATTTTTCTTGCAATATAGCCTTTTTGTTTTCAAAAATATTTTTGAAAAAATTTCATTTTTTAATTAATTGCTTCAAATTATTTTTTTATATATTTTCAGACTATTTTAATGTTATTGATGTTGAAAAATTATTTTAAAAAATTATTTTAATATATTTTTATGTTATTAAAAAAAAAGATAAGAGAAAGAATTCATTCGTGTGAAAAGTTAGACTTGTTTACAAGATAATTTTCGGATTTTCCTCGCCACAACCTCAATGTCTGTCTCTAAACTCTAAAGTGACTAGTTAGCAACTAGTAGGTACATCGTACACGCTTCTTGTTTTCTCACCGTCTAAACAAAACAATCTTGAAACATAAAAAACATTTTGCACAAAAAGAAGTCCAACGGATTAGAAGTTTTGGAACCATTTTAGATACAATCATTCATAATGTCTAGAACACTTAATTGGAACAAACCTTTCTCGAGATTTAGTTGTAAACTGGTTAAACTATGATGGCCTGAGATAGATGAGAAATCTCCATCTTAGCAATGCATAACAACTAACAAGTATTTAGCCACCGAACAATATTGATTAAGTGCATAAAAAATCCACTTACAGAAATTTAAGAGAGGAATTTCTCAATCAGACACCATTCTGTTCAAGTACACAAATTATAAGCCATTGAAATACAAAGTGGGTAAAAACAACTATTACATCTCCCTTGTTTTTGTAAGTGACCATTTCAATGGTCAACATCAGATAACAATACTGGCAGGTCCCTCATTGGATCCGACGGCAGAGAGTGATGCCATCACCAACAGGAAGCATGCAAATTTCAATCCTGGGGTCAGCAGCAAGTGCCTTGTTGAGCTCCAAAACAAAGTCCCTGTAGTACCTCACATACTTCCTCATTGGTGCATCAGGTGGAGCCACCACAGATCCATTCCACAGAGTGTTGTCGTACCCAATCAGCCCACCAACTTTTACAAGCTCAATCAACCTCTTGTGATAATTTATATAATTGTCCTTGTCAGCATCCACAAAGATGAAATCAAAACTTCCATGGCACTTCCCCTGCGTTTTCCCACACAGAATAGTAAGATTAGTAATAGTCATATAATTTATATATCAAGTTAAAAAACGAGCATCGTTTCTTTTTCTCATACAAGTAGACAAAAAAGGATGTTTTTCCCTCTTCCATTTTCATTTTTTGTCGAACATAGAGTATTTCTTACATCTTCAATCATTTGATCAAGAACTGGTAGAGCAGGGCCTTCCTTGAAATCAATCTTGTGCGCAACACCAGCTTTCTGAATTACTGGGAGACCCAATTCGTAGTTTTCTCTGTTGATGTCCATAGCCAAGATCTGCAAGAAACAAAATCCCATTTATTTTTTATCATCACATGAATTTATTTATTTATTTATTTATTTATTTTACTTAATAAAATTTGATTTGGGACCGAGACATTTTAAGTTTTTAGTTTACCTTGCCATCCTCAGGGATAGCCAGGGCAGTGGCCAAGAGAGAATAGCCAGTGTAAACACCGATCTCCATGGTGTTCTTGGCATTGACAAGCTTCAAAAGCATATTCAAGAATTGCCCTTCATCAGCAGATGTGGTCATGATGTTCCTGTTTCCCATCATTCACGTCAAATTTATTAACATCACACCATAAGCATTAATATCAGACAAAATCTCTTATGTTTATGTATTTAAATGTATGTGAAAATCAAGAAACATACCAAGGATGCTTGGCAGTCACCTCCCTGAGCTCCTTCATGCATTCAGGCTCTCTTGGATACACACTAGTCTCGAGAATATACTAAAAAATAATCCAAATATAAAAAGAAAATGTTAAAAAGCAAACAACAACAAGAAAAAGGGGGAAAACTTGCACAAGAACAAGGATTTACCGTTTAAATTACCTGGTAAAGAGCATCACTTTGCAAAAGGCTCTTGTGGCCAACTTCCTGGTGCCTTCCTGCCTGGCTTTGCTGTTCCTCTCCGTTGGTGGCCATTATTGTGTATATCTTCTAATTAAACTACGATCTCTTTCTTGGCCTTGGAATTTTTATTTTTGTTGTTGATGATGGTAGTGATGCCTAACCTGATCGAAAATGGTAAAGGGCGGGTGGTATTTATTGGAAATGAGAGCCCGGTTTGAATTGGAGTAGCGGGGAGGCTGGACCGGCTACCAACCGGGAGGGGGTTGGTGAGGTTCCTGTAGTTAGGACGAAGGATAATGTGGGTTTTTGGCCCACCAAATATGGGACCCACCTTGTTGGTGATCGTATCGTGCTGTGGGCTAGTGGTACTCCTTCCCTTAGGCATCGCTGGCGTCATTAATGGGATCTATGACACCAAATATCGGTTCAAATTCTTAAATAATTTATTGGGCATATTTTTTTTTGTCCTCCTTTTTTCTAAGATTCCTGAACAGTAAAGAAGTCAATGGTTAGGTAGAGATTCTCGAGATCAAAAGCTAAAATGTTATGCCATGTATGATTAATTTGTTAAGAGTGGAGAGAATTAAATAATTAATCATAAATTAATATATGTGTTTAACTGGAAAAGATTTGTGCTGGGCTCACCAATCATAAATTACATGTGCTAACTGCTAATAGAAATTGGGTGAGGGATAGGTGAAATTACCAAAGGGACTCCACGTCCAAGAGTTGGTAGCATATGGCCACCTCCGTCAACGGATGAGTCCTTTAAAGAATCTCTCGAACTATTGTTGACTTTGTCATCTAAAAATTTATCTTCGTTGTTTTTTCTCCACAAACTAGCCTTTGTCGGCAAAAATCCAAATCCGTTTTACAGTCTTAATTAGGGCAGATGTAAAGGGTATACTTGGTATGCATATATGTGCCGGTTGAAGTTTAAATTCACCGACTAGGTTGACAGCAGCCACCTCTGTCTCTAGTCTCCTCCTTTAAAGAATTGCTATTAAATGAGGATTTCATGAAATGGAAAAAGGCATTTTTTAGGGTAACACATGGATAATCAATATCCAAAACTGTGAATGCTTAGCATGTTTCTTACCACCTCCCGCTATTAAACGACGAGAATAACACTTTTTATGTCTAAATTCTATTCTGTTTTTTTTTTATGTTTTAAAAGTATTTAAACAAATTTTAATTATTTTATTTTATTTTTTTATTTTAAATTAATATTTTTTAATGTTTTCAAATCATTTTGATGCGCTGATATCACAAATGATTTTTAAAAAATAAAAAAATATTATTTTAAAGCATTTCCAAGTAAAAAACACTTTGAAAAGCAACCACAACCATTTTTTCAAATGAACATTAATAAAATATTTTTCACATGTTTTCCAAAATATAATAGAAACATTCGAAAGCTGGGAAGTGTATTTCAATTGAATTTTTTTCTTTATTTTAACAAGAATTTCCTTTTTTATAGATAAATTTCTAGGAAAACAGGCCATGTTTTCTTTAACTGAACAGACTTCTATTGTGAATAAGAAAAGAGCAGGGGGGAATGGTCGGAGGCTCAAAGCAAAATGCCTATAGAGAAGCTAGGAATGCCCGCGTGACCTTGTTTTTATATATATATAATTTTTTAGTTTAATGTGGGTGTCCGGGCCAGCTTGCGCGCACCTCGACTAATCCCACGAGCCCTAAAGTTAACGACCATGTAAGCCTCCAGTGGCCATCATATGAGCAACCACATAACTCGAACTTGAGACCACAAAGGGAGCAAACCTCTTGGTCCCAAGTTCTTACCACTGGACCACCACCTAGATGGTTTGTTTTTATATTTTTGTTTCATGTTATCGGGTCATCTGTAGTCTTAAAGAAAATAATCAAAATATCACCTCCTCTGGCTTATATACAGAGCCTATTTTGTATTTAGATAAGGGTTACTTTTAAAATTTTATTTTTTATATCATCACATCAAAACAATATAAAAATACAAAAAAAAAATTAATTTGAACCAAATAAAAAATTAAAAAAAATTATTTTTTTAAAAAATACTTTAAAAATATAAAAATAAACCGCAAACTCTAGATTTAGAAACGTATGCTAACTAAGTAAGCTACAACACAAAATTATTATCATATGAATCAAATAAATATATTGAACAATGAAGTACCCAAAAAAAATAATCCAAATTGGAGGTAATTTTCTTCCATCCATAACAACCACCAACTCAGCATGGGACATGCTAATAAATTGGCACAACCACATACTAGAAAACGGGGGGAAGAGAACTTTCCTTGTCTTTTATTGATGCCAATGCCTGGACCACGGTTGAGTGGTGGGAAATATAAACACCAAATCACCAGACCTAGGAGCGTTCATGTCTTGATGAGAAAACCGTACATGTACTATGCGAAGAAAAAACATTAGATACTTGCAGCAAGTACGAAATCCTATTGCTTGATTTAATCGTGTTCTAGAAAAATTAAAATAATGGAAGAGGAAGCATCATTTTATCCACAATGCAGTGCGACTGCCTACTCAATCGCGGTAAGATTTCATGGATATGATGAAAATCAACCTTATGATAGGTGGCTAGGTACCTGCGAAACGCAGACAGCAAATACCTACTCTTTGAGAGCGAAATTATCAGAAATTCATACCATTTTGACAATGCTTTTATCACTTTGTTTAAGTTATCTATGGCCACTTGGAGCAAAATGGTGGTAAAAGGTAACCTGAAGAAAAATACACATTAATTAGAATCAAGAAATTGATAATTGGAAGATGATATCAGGGGAATGAGAGAAGCTAACTTTGATTCTACCATCTACAATATTTTGACTGTAGGTACGAGACAGATAAGCTACCGAGGTCTATCGACAGTATTTTTTCTTCTTTTCTGATGCTTGGAGGCTTTGAGCCTTGCAGAATCTTGTGTGAAGCCTTAGGAACAATGCTGCAGTTGAGGTACTCTTCAAAGAGAAGACTAATGGCGAGGGATAACCTGAAGCAAGAAAAGAGGGAAGTTGGAATTCTCAGGGATTGCAGGGTTAATCATATGCGTGCTTACGCCAGGGGCCAGCGCTGAAGCACTCTTCTTTGATAATTTCTATCCTCTGGGTCTGGTGGGTGCAAGGACCATTATTTGACCTTCGGAGTTGCTTCCAGAGGTAGTGAGATTGCCAACATAGAGATGCTAACGGCTGTAATTACTTCAGAATTGCTTGAATAAAAGGTAAACTGAAAACTGAATTACTATCGGTCTGTCCTAAACAAAAGTGGCCTGCAAGTTTTGAGATCAGTAATCATTCCTGTTCCTCTCTCTCCCTCTCATATGACTTCTTACATGACATAAATTTCCACAACCAATCAAGAATTCCACGTTCAACAAATTCATTCATCTGACAGATAAAACTTTGATATAAAGTCCTTTTCAAACACAAAACCCTGAAAGTGAACGCATGGAGATGAACAAGAAAAGTTGAATTCAATAGCCTCCGCCCTTCAGCATCATGGCATAAAGTTGTTGGCTTTAGTATCCTAGAGCCATCCTCGTCGCCACGAAAACCTGCAACAACACTCAAAATTCTTTAAGATGAATCGACAACAATTTGAACAGCAATGCTGTCATCTTGAACCTCGTCAATTGATGCTGATTTGCAATCATTTCTTTTAACAAGCAGTAGGAGAAGGGAACCCGACCCGAGAGCGCAAATAGGTGCACGAAACACTACACAATTGCTCAGTAACCCCAAATCGATCAGCGATTTCAATGTAACTTGACCCAGTGGCCAGTCTAAACAAACCGATGCCTTGCCAGAGCTCGGCTGAGAGGTTCATTGTTGTTCCAATTGGGTCACGGCACTCTAGTAACGGTTCAAGCAAACCAGACAACCAGTCAAACGTTGAAGAGCTCCTCCTGAAGGCGGTTTTGAAAGAGTCAAGATGAGAAGAAACTCGGTTCAACTCACTAAGTCGATTTGCAAGTTAGTCGAGATGTCCATGACCGTCTTGAAACTTCAACAGAAACAGAGATCCCTATGCGAAAATTGAACTGCGAAAGCCACTTATCATTGAAGAATGAAAAGAAAGAAGTAGACAGATTGCACATACTGAACATCGTTCGGAACTAGCAGGACACGGTGAAGGTATCAATGAAGCCCAATAGGTTTAGGTCGGATCACCAATCTAATGCTAGATGCATCATATTTGCCCACATTTTGTGCTATCGAGCCAAAGCCCAATCCATGCACTAACACAAGAACATATAAAAAACAAGTTCAAATCCATAATATTATTTTGATATATATTTTTAAATAAAAAATATTTTAAAAAATAATCATAATTATAATACCGAACGAGTGATTCGCTCTCCTGCGTGGTATGAGAAAAGAAACAGGAATTTGATATACTTTTTTAAAAAAAAAACACTAACTAGTGTCTAGAAACGAAGATCCTTTCTTCGCATGATTACTAGAAACAAGTAAGAGAATTGCTCCAGCCTTTATCTCCACTCTACGTTAAGTTTCTCTTCCACTACACAACCAAAAAGCGGTGGTGTTGGTTGAGGTTAGTCCAACTTGTCCATTAGCACCATTTGAATACAAACTAATTCGAATGTACTGGAAGCATAGCACCCATCAAGTCTCCCGTGGATAAAAGCCCTCTGATTAATAGGAATCCAAAGCTGACTCCATCCCATGTATTTACATCCTCGGCTTCACTAGAATAAAACCATCACATTCTGGGCCAGCAAGGTCGATCAAAAACATTCTATAAATAAAACCAGCCCAAGATCCCGAGATTGGGCCTGGACATAACCTGACGGTTTTGCAGTCTCCTGTTAACATCATCGCTCGCCACAAAACATAATAGATAAACAGATCACATCTAACCTTAACAAGGTTAGATGTAAGAACTCGGGCAAATTGTACCAAACAAATGCAAAGAAAAACACAAACTCGAATCCAATGTATCCCCCCATTTTCAGAGTGGTGTGTCTACTTGTCTTTGCCCATTCCCAAATTTCTTCCACTTTCATTTTCAACTTCTCATTTTCCTGCCCACATAAAAAAAATAAAGGAAAATAAATAAATAAATGAACAAGATGGAGAGAGGAAGGTCCCGTGGTGATGCATGAAAGCTACGTGTACAACAATAAATTTGCCCTCTAAGCACTTAAGAGAACCACCCCATCACCACACATACCATCACCAAATTAAATATTAAATAAAAAAAATTAAGTGCGCAGATTACAGACATTTCACCCATTTTAATCTTTCATTGCCCAATTGTTGTTTTGTTTTGTCTTTTATTTTTTCCTCTTTTTCCATCCCTTCCAATTATCTCTTTCTTAAAGTAACCGAAGCCATACGAACATAGTTTTTTTTTTAAGAAAAAAAAAACGGAGATTTTTTACGTTTCTAGTTCTTTCCGCTTGTTTTTTTTTTTTTTAATTTATAAAACCCGTTTGATCTTTTTAAAGTTTCATTTTGGATCTTCTCTCATTTCAATCTCTTTTCCTCTCAGGTACTTCTCTTGATCTATGTAATTATTGTAATTTCTTTCGATAATCTTAATTTTCTAGTTGATCTCTATTCATGGCTGCAATAATCAGCATTCTTAATCTTGTTTTCCGGAATTTTTTATTATGCGGCTGTGTTTAGTTTTAGGTGTTTGTGGCAGAAGAAAGATCAGGCTGACCCATGTTGGATTTATTTTTTTTGTGATTGTGCATGCATTTGATCATTGTTTTTTTTTTTTTATGGGTCTTTTGTTAGCACCTTTTTTATCTTTTTTTTTTAAAAAAAAAAAACTAGGGTGGAGTAGCTGCTTTTCGCCATTTTCAAAATTTTATTTTGTTTCTTTATTTTCGAAATTTGGGTTTTCTTTTGGTCTTGTGAGAGTGTTGAGTGTGATAAATTTTGTTGCGCAAAGATAGAAAATATTGATTCTGCATACATTTCGATTTGTACACTTTTATGGGTTTGGGTTCAAGTTGTTGGCTTCTAATCTCGGTATTGAAATCTGTGAGCTGAAGCTAAAATCTTCTCCTTCTGGTGGTTTTCGAATGTTGTTAATCTACTATTGGCAAGCACATTACGTTTGATGCAACTTTTCATTAAGTACACGTTATTACTCTCTATTATAGAGCTTGCACATTAGCATCATAGTTAAGAAAATTGTGCAGAAATAAGAATGCTGCACCGATATCTGTGTGGCTGAGCTGTTGCTATGGCGTTGTCTTAACTTTTCATTAAATATGATCCAAAAGGGTGAAATGATGTCGTGGATAAGTGAGACCTTATGCAATGCTGCCTAGCAAGGAGCTATCGGGATATGGAATATATTTCAGTTTAGGAATGGAATGGAGAAATATAAGGAAAGAGGAATCTTTATATATAGTGTGCCCATGATTGTAGTTCAGCATCAGAGTATATAATGGCTGATGTCTAGTGTTTGTACTAAAAGAGCTAGAAATAGATTGGTATGAATTTAGTTAGTAATGTGGCTAGAATAACGATAATGATGATAGTCTTTAGACAAAAAGATTTAGCATGTATAGCTGGTGAGACTGGTTGGGACGTGTGGCAGCAAGAGATGAGGTATAGGTGCTGCCGCTATGGGGAGTCGAATTAGATTTACTACCTGGAGTCTGGCATTTGAATGCCAGAGGCAATCTGTTTAGTCTGAATCTTGTCTATGTAAGCCCACTCATCTTTCCTCGAGAAATATCTGAGAGAAAAAAAATCATGATAATAAATTCCTGAAAGGCAGATGAGTATCTCATTTTCCCGAACAAGGTAGGAAGAACTGATTGTTGTTTTTAGGATGTGAGAGAGATCCAAGTGGAAAGTGTGATATAATATCTTTTGATTATGTGTTACGGTTTATAATTTTTGCAAAATTCCAATTGATTGTTATATTGTATGATGCGGTGTTTGTGAGACAAGTGGAAAGATTTGAAATAGTATCTTTTTTTGTCTGATTGTTCTGTCAATTCGTTGTTGAAACACACATGGTTCTTTTACTTTTTTGTGGTGTGTAATTCTATAAATGCTTAAAGATGCCCTAAAGCTTCAGATTTTGCGGCCAGGATGCTAATTCATCTATGTTTTTGGGGACAAATGCGGGATTTTATTTAAGCACATGCTTAAATGCATCTGGTCTTCTTGTCAGCATTGAAACAAGCTGGCAAAGCAGAGTTTTACCACTACATTTGTAAGCAAAGACTGCCTTTTTTAATCTCTCGCTCCTCTTCTCTTTGCGGTCCATTCATTTTTTCTTTACTCTTTTGGAAATAATATGTAAAAATTTACATCATCTTGTCACAGGCGCTGGAATTTTAATTTACGAGATACTAAAGTGTGATTTTTATCCTTCTCTGCTGTTATGTACACATAGGTTTTGCTGATTAGGGCATAACGTGAAGCACCGTTCCTGCCAAAAACTTGGAGTATATTTCAGCATCTTATACATTATATTAGGGGGAACACATTGTGCCTGATGCATAGGCAAAGGGGTGCATTTCATACCTTTTCTGAAACTATTGACATTGATCAGGGATCTGTTTCAGACAATATCGGTACAAGTCAGCAAACTTCTTTTGGTAACATGCTAAATCCAGTAGATAGCAGATTGTCAAATAATGCTGTATCTTCTGGCGATGTATCATGTTCAAATGCTATGACTCATGATATTCAGAACTTCAGTGGCTGGAATTCAGGTGAATCTAGCTCAAGTTTAAGTTTGCAAAATCAGCTGAATGATGATGAGATAAAAACGGAAGAAAGGTGGTCTTCTTCAGTCAATGCTTACCCTGCAGTTGGTCAAAGATCAGATGAAAGGCTATTTGAAACAACTGATATCCTTTTTCCAGGTAGAGGCAATATGGGGATCAGTGGCAATCAGGTTAGGAGTGGACCTCTATTCTTGCAGGGCTCCAGCTCTAATCATATCCCACCAAATGAAAGTCCAAATGCTGGTCATATTGGAGACACCATTAATGGCAGGCCTATTACAGGAGCTGTCTTAGGCCTTAATCGTCTCAACCCTGGTGGATTAGAAATAGAGTTGGCATCATCTTCTGGTGTTTCTTCTGATGATGTTGGCACTTCATCTGGAAGTTCTGGTTGTATAGTAGAGGAGACAAATGGCGGTCCAGGATCTTCTCTGGGGGGTTGGGGCTTATCCTGCAAGAGAAAGGCCCTTGAAGGTACTTCTGGACAGTCTTTTCCTGGTGCAAGCTCAAGTTGCTTTCCACAAGCTGAAAACAGTGCATGGCATAATGGCCCCAATAATCATAGTGTTTCTAGCAGCTTAAGTTTATCCACTCCCACTTGGAATGCTCCTAGTGTTACTCCTCCTGAACAGTTGAACCCAAGATTTGGTTATGGAATGAGAGCAGCACCTTCTGATGCGTTTCCTTCATCAAATGTTAGTGGAAATGCGGACACTCTGAGAAATTTTGATAGGAGGACAAGTCCAGGACTTCAACAGGAATCTGCCGCTTTCAATGTATCAACAACAGGAGGTTCCAGGCGATGGTCCTTGCAGCACCCTCCCAGACCTGTCTCAGTTAGTGACTATCTGGAGTCAAGATCACCAGAACCTGCAAATTCAAATGCTACTCAGGGCCAACTTCATGCCATAAACCCATCTGCTTTATCTAGAAGCATGCTTCGGTGGAATGATTTTTCAAGTTCGAGAGTTGGAAATTCACCAAGTTCCCTCATCCCTGGAGAGCTAGGTGCTGCATTAAGAGAAGAAACAAACTCAAGAAGATTTCAGAGAAATAATGCAGAGCATCCAATGTTTGCACCTGCAACTGAAATGAGAAGCATGATACAAGATCCAACATGCTGGGGTTTGGCCACTGGGAACATGAGCACCTCAGGTAGTGTTTCTTCTACCAGAATTGGCCCCAGTTCAAGTGTCCGTCCGTTTCCCACTCCTCGATGGATTCATCGCAATCCTACAACACATAATCAGCAAAGATTCTCAGAATTTTCTACTTGGTCTCTTTTCCCACCAATGGACTCAGAACCTGGAGGTCATAGTGGTCATTTCTCCCCATTGTCTTCTGGTCCTTCTTCTTCTGCACAGGACACAGTGATTTCTTCCGGATCTAATAGCCAGGGACATAATCCACCATTTCCAAGGTCAGCACTTCTCATGGAAGAACAAAGTGATGACATTCTTGGTATGCCCCGTTCATTGAGGGTTTTAGCTGCTGATATTGAAGGGAGACATCGGCTAATATCTGAGGTTTGTATTCATCTCTCCCTCCTTCCTTGTATTTATGTGTTGCCTTTTGTCTTTACTGCTTGTGTTATTGCTATAAAGGATATGTTCTTAGGAGTGGTATTTTCTCATTTAAATGTGGAATGGTGGTAATGCTGACATTCTGAATGTAAGTGGCATTGAATTGTAGTAACTATGTAGCATTGCTATGAATCTTGCTATCCTCATTTTCCATACTTAATGCAACTTGTGGCTTTCAGAAATCCAAAATACATGATAGTATGTTTGCGATTTGCATGCCTGTTAGAATTGAATGCATGCTTGGTGCTTAAATAACTTGTTTGATCGTGCTTGACCTCCGAATTATTGTGCCACAGAGGATGTATTGGTTTTCACACTTTGCTGCAGTCAATAGTTGCTAGCTGGTTTAAACTTTTGTCCAAATCCCAGTTCCCAGGACTCGGAGTTTGTAACTGTAGTATCAGATGCTTTGCTTTTTAGCTAAATTTGTACACTATGCTTGCATATTTATTAAAAATTTAATATTGTTATAACGACACTATCTAGTTATGGTATCTGTTTGGTTTGGGAAAATGTGTTTATCATTGTTGTAACTAGATATTAACTGATGCTTGAAATAATAGCCCGTTTGCTTCTGTGTGTGACAGATTCGTCAAGTGTTGAATGCCATGCGCAGGGGTGAAAACCTTCGAGTTGAGGTTTGATTGATTCTTAAACTGATCTATATTTATTTATATCATTGTGGCTGTTATTTAATGTTGTAAACTTAGTGTGTTAGTAATACCGGTCCATCTCTTTGGTTTCAAGCCAATGAACAGTGTCAAAAACAATCTTGTACACAAACTTGGAATCATTAATGGAACGGATGCTAGTTTAAGAAATTTCAAGAACTCTCTACTTGATTAAAAATTTTACAATACTCGTTTATGTTTTACCAGCTAAATTTGTATGCTTTGGGTACCAGCTGAAATATTGATTATATGTCAAAAGAATGATCAGTTCAGCAGATACTCTTTTTAGAAATTTCACGTACACTGTTTAGGTTTTCAAAATAAAAGAAGGAAAATAACGATAGAAAAGGTATACCGTTGAGGTCTTTGTTTTGTAATTGTGGCAAACACAATGTCTTGTCCTCGATGTCTGAAAGCTTTGTTTTGGATGTGGTCCTATTTAAAGATTTTCTATTTTAGTCGAAGTTAGAGTATCACTTGTCAGTTGTATTCAAGTAAAATTGGAGAAGTAGAATATGTTGATCAATGACATAAGGCTCTAGAATTTCCTCATATCAGTGATTCCCCCTCATTTGGAACTGAAATTTTCTAAATAGGTTGGAGAATGGAATTTCTTGTAAAAAGAGCCAGGACTAAACTAAAGTGTAATTGAAATTTTTTGGGGATGAAATTTATGGTTTTGCTTTTAATTTTTTCAACTCTATGATGTCCATAGGCCATTGACCTAGTTTCTTGACTTGTTGACCGCCTCTTAAGGACACCATCTAGCATATTACATTGCTAGCATATTTTATGGAAGAAAAGTGCATATATTCTTTCAGTTCTAAGCTTCTTTTTTATGAATGCCCCACTAGGAGATGCACTATTTGCCGAGGGGAAAGCTTTGGCATTTGCCTTTTAGCACTGGCGATGATATTGTGTAACATTTGAACTTGAAATGGTATCTCAGGAATTTTGTTTTATTGGTATGGTAACCTCTCAGGATTATATGCTTTTTGACCCGTTGATCTATCATGGGATGGCTGAAATGCATGATCAGCATAGGGATATGCGCCTCGATGTTGATAACATGTCCTATGAGGTGAGATTGAGAAATTAATTCCCCTGATAGTCATTCTCTGAAGGTTGTTTCCTTGATGAAAAGATTGGAATATCAGGAATTGTTGGCATTGGAAGAACGCATAGGAGACGTGAGCACTGGACTAAGTGGGGAAACCATTTTGAAGTTAATGAAGAAGCAAAAGCATGTGCCTGTTAGCACAGAATCTCCAGCAGATTTGGAGCCTTGCTGTATCTGTCAGGTATGAGCTACTTACTGTTGATATATACAAATTAGGAGAAGAAACAGATGCTGCTTTTATTCATTTCCGCTGGCCATTCTACTGGTTTCTTAGTTTTGTTTTAACTATCATTATTCATAATGACAGGAAGAATATGTGGATGGGGATGATATGGGAATAATCGATTGTGGACATGACTTTCATGCCAACTGCATCAAACAGTGGCTAATGCAGAAAAACCTTTGTCCCATTTGTAAGATGACAGCCCTAATCACTTGAGAGGGAAGATATTGTCAGGTCCTGGGAATTTTATTTTCTTAAAAACGGACAATCATATCCAAAACCTGGGTAGATGGTATCCTATTTATACACCTCCTTTGGTTTTAAACCCATTTTATTTGCTCATGAACTGCATAAATTTGATGAGCCGAACAGCTGTATGTTATAAATTGCACCATGAGTGATAAGAGGGTCTGTTCTCTACCTTCAAACTCATGAGTACATGAGAAATAAATTCTATGACATTATCATAGCTTTTAGCAGGATGCAGATTGCAATTAGCTGAATGCTTAGAATTATACAGTTATGTCTCTGATGTTTGGCAAATAATTATATACTGGTATTTTTATTATTTTTTTTGAAGAATGTACACAACTTGATTTACATTAATTCGACAAATTCTTGATATATAGATACAAACATGATAGTAACTAATTAATAATTAAGGCTAAAATAACTATTCTTTAAGGGACCGTCGTTTGCTGATAACTTTTCAGCCCGTTGACCATATAAAATTAATATACTTCTTAGATTACCTGTTTTTGTTTTTCAAGTTACTTGTTCTTGTAATGCAAACTAACACTATAATAAACTTATTCCTTGGTAATTTGGTATTATGTTTTTAAGCAAATTTTCACATATTGAAACCGTTCAAGTTCCTCTTCCATTTGGTGGCAAGCTTCATGCATGTTCATTGGTTTTTCTTTTTCTTGAACATAATTCCAGGTAATTAAAGATGTAAAAATAGGATGTCTGAAAAACCGATCTTAATGACAGTACGCTTAGAATAAATCTAGATTGTGTGCGTTGAGCAGGCCCCTAGAACGTGAGGAAACATGAACTTATAGGCCCCCACCAAACGTGACTGTCTTAGAAAAATACTCAGCCCATTTGTGTGGATCCGTCTTAATGTAAGGCCCAGTTTTGACATCGGCGCCTTCTCTCGCTCGATGTTCTTAATTCAACCCATCACAAGACAAACCATCTAATTGCTTATTTCTTTCTTTCTTTTTTATTTATTTTTAAATAATTTTGAAATGATCTTTCTTTTTACTCTGAGATTCATTTATATTTTTAAGAAAAAAATCATTTAAAATACATGTTGATTTAGATGTGTACTACATTGTTGAAGAATTGACATGAATTGATTTGCGAAACTTACAATTCAGGTCATGAAATTACGATGACCTCATAAAAGGTAAACAAAATAAATAACCTAAGTCAACTTGATTTAATCTATCAAATTTACGATCAAGGTCATGAGAATGTGATAAACTTATAGAAAACGAATCAAAACAATTCTCAATAAACTCATTATTGAAAGTTTAAAATTAAAAAAAAAAAAATCTAAAAATAGGACACGATAAAACGAACTGAGTCTACCCGGGTTAACCCGCAAAACATGTAACTTGAGTCATAAAACTAAGATAACCTCATAGAAAACAAACCAAAATAAATCATGAATTCTAATTCTCAATTAACTCAATATTGAATGATGAAGTTGAAAAAATATCAATTAAAAAAAAACAAAAAAAAATCAAGTCAATCAAGTTAATCCGCCAAACTCATGATACGGGTTATAATACCGAGCTAACCATGTATAAAGCAAATCACAATAAATTATAAAACTTAATTTTCAATAAAACTAAATGTTAATATATATATATATATATATATATATAAAGAGAGAGAGAGAGAGATTGAAATGAATAGTGATATCCGAGACAACACCTCTTTTAATTTCTACTACAATAATCTTCTAACGTAAATATAAAAGAACTCCCTAAGAATAGTCTGGTAACTAGTCACGTCCAATTATATGGTTGCCCTTGCTGTAATGGCAGTCAACAGGAGGGAGACCACATGCCTCTTCATGTGTGTGTATCAGTACATGGTATAACTCCACGACCCCTACGGGGAGGGAATAGAATTTTGAAACTAGACAGCCAATTTCAGGTAAGCAAGGGCATAAAAGAGCTACGTACTGCTTGTGTACAACACACTTACATGCATTTGAGAAGATGAAAAAAACAGAAGAAGAAGATGGATTGATGAATCCATATTTGCAAACAGATAAGCCAATTGAATGTTATAATCTCTCTCCAAGAGCTTGTCAAAAGAGAAATTTGGTTAGGGGCACATAAATTATATAAATAAGTGTTAGAGATTGTATTAACGATTATTTTTTAAAGTGTTTTTTTTTTAGAAATATATTAAAATAATATTTTTGTTAATTTTTAAAAATTATTTTTAACATTTAACATCAAAATGATCTAAAAACATTTAAAAAAATCAATTTAAAAAAATGAAAATAAAAACAAAATAATTATTTTAAAAAATATTTTTTACAAAAAAAATAAACAGACATATCATAAGTAATGGGGTATGGTACATGACTTTGGTATAAGGCAACAAAATAGAGAACTGAACAAATAAAAACACTGCGAAATGATTCAAGGAGAAGGCAAATGTAGTGGATGAAAATCAAATCAACTGCATTGTCGTCGCTAGAAGCATGGATCGGAGGGTACCCATAGAGCTTCATGAGTGCTTCCAGAGGGTTTTGACAGCCGAAAGAAACATTAATTATTGAGTCCCAAATGTTGCACATCAGAGAGGTTCAAAGACAAACGAAGTTTCCTTTTGTTCTTGCTAGCCGTGACTTGAAGAGTGGAGACCAAAGTTTGGTTCAGACAGGTGGGTGCTAGTAGCCATCCCCGAGAGAGAGAACATAAACCAGACCATGTGATCAAGTCCCATGGTTTTCACTCCACAGACATATGAAGATCATCTCTTACATCTTTAAACCACACAACCAGACCATGTGATCAAGTCCCATGGTTTTCACTCCACAGACATATGAAGATCATCTCTTACATCTTTAAACCACACACCTCTTTCCAATTTAACTGTGGGTCCTCGAGCACCTCCTTTGCCTTGCTGTTCTTCTTTTACATGGCAAAATTCTCAAGTACACAGCCCTATCCCTATAGCACGCTGGAATGGAGCTGTCTTTGTTAGTCTCAAGTCAAAACCAAGTTGTTCCATCCCTTTACCAGCATATGATGCCTCTTACATCAGAGGAAAACACGAGCAATAATCTCATGACTTCACTCCTAACCAAGACAACAACCTGATGACAGTCTTCAAGATCTAATTACAAGAAATTATTTAACAGAAAAGCTCTTAACTCTATGGTAAAAGGTCACAAGATTTGGGTTTTGATCTTTGAGAAACACACTGGTATCTTGTGACAGATTACCATTTATGGAATCATTTTTAGCTCAACTCCATGTTGTGTTGTGGGTACGGTAACTCAACAGGTCATCCCTGCTCTCGGCAGCCATGAGCACCATCTCTCCGGCAATTAACGAACTCAGTATGCCCAGATTTTAATTCCGGTATTTGGGTTTCAAAGGATTGCAGTTCCTAAACCCTAACCCTCCCAGATGAGATCCCTGAATCCAAGGAAGTCCAGTCAAATTAAGCCACCAGCCACCAACTTGTTCAAATATTAAGCTACAAAGTCATCCTTTTCAAAGGAGTGTATCCAAAGAAAATAAATAGTAAGTTAACACATAAAATAATCATAAATCTCAACTCGATGTCGCCAATGGCACCCCACGAAATAGAAAAAACAAAGGCACATAAGGAATAGAAAAGAAAAGAAAACGACGACGAAGACGAAGCAGATCTAACTTTCCATTTGCTTTTCAACTTTCCTTAAAAAACTTTTCAACAAAAATTCTTACATACAAAAATTACAATTCCTCTATTTACCAAAATCTAAAACCTCAATTTCCAGTCTTTTACTAATTAGAACTAGGAAGATAAAAATAAAATAGAATTAGAAAGTGATCCTCATTCACCAAAACAATCATCAAAACGGCACCACTTCACTGCAAAGAAAATCATCAGAATTGCCGACAGAATCCTCAGGCCATGCATCCCTTAACAACTTCAGCAACATCTGCGCCTTCCTCTTAGCCCTATCAGTACAATCACTCTGTACTAGCAGCAACAACTGCGTCAATATCCCTGCACAAACCGCCTCCTTCTGACTCAGCTCCGACGCTGAACACAGCGCCAGCAACGCTCCCGCCGCGTACTCCGTCGCTCTATCCGATATCTTCAGGATAGTCTTGACTAACAACGGCACAGTCAGCGCGTGCGCTGCAAATGCTGCGCAACCAACTTGTATTCTGCAAAGTAATTCTATTGTAGCCAGGGCTCTTTCTGCATCACATTTATCAAAATCTGCCAGTCTGTCGATTAATGTCTCCGCCGCTCCGGCGGTGACCGCTTTATGCCTTGTTTGTTTAACTAGACATAAAGCGAAGAGCGCTTTTATCCCAATTTTAAGCGCTCGAGGGGATGATAAAGGATTTTTTAAAATCTCTATCACTCCTTCGAAGATAATCTCTGTGTTGCTAATTTGAAGTCGAAGATCTGATGATCTTGTTCCTGCAATAACATTTTCAATGAGTGCAGCTGAGTTGACTCGGACTTCGATTGATGAATGGAATAGTAAATTAGCTAAATAACTGATCCGCTCCGGTTCTGAAGATATCCCCACACAGTCGAACTCAGTGAGCGGAAACAGAACCAGGATCGCGAGTGACTCGTGGCTCAAGTCCGACGACTGAGAGGTTGAAAACACGAGGTTGACAAGAACTTCACGAACGTTATGAGAGGAAATGACAGAGCGGTTCTTATCGGAATCTCGAGCGAGTCCTCTGAGTCGGCGGAGAGCAGAGAGGCGAGAGTGAGTTGGATTTGACGCGGAAGCTGCTTGGTTTAACAAGGAACGAACTAAACTCGGTTCGGCAGGCTGTTTCGGGGTTGGAATTCGTTCAACGCCGAAAGCACGATTTGCAACACACCAATCTTGAATCAAACGGCGAAGGGTGTGGTTTGGGATTAAAGTGAAGTCGGTGAGTGGGGCTCGGGTAACAGGACAGGTAGTATTACCGGTGGCTACCCATGATTCTATGCTGGAACGATCGTAAGTCTGACCTGTGCTAACGGTGACTGGGTCACACATTAGTTCAAGAGAGATCGGACACCGAAAATGGTATGGAATCTGAACTGTTAAATCTAAAGGCTCCAAGCTTCCAGGCATTGGGAAAAAAGATTAGCAGAATTAATTTGGCTGTTTAGAAGAAGAGAAGGGAAATATGAGGGAGTCTGAAAATCCTGTAACAGCTTTGTTAGGCTGTGAGTTGTGGTTTGGGTTCTCTTATACGAAACGGAAATGGAACAGAGAAGCGTGTAGCTAGCAAGGAGAGTGTGTGGGTGTTGGTCTGGGTCGGGGTCTGGTCTTATCTGACTCTTTGCCACACGTGTCATGGAATTTGCTTGGTTTGTGGGGGAGGGAAATGGGAAATGATTTTTTTGTTGGTCAAATGAAATTAGCGAGGACTGAACGGGACCCGCAAAAACAGGCTCTAAAATCTAACTCCTGTTTACATCAAAGATGAGGTAAAATTGTGCGGGCGGGTGGCATTTTCAGTTTTGGCCCTGTAGTTTTGTTTTTTCAATGCTTTGGGTATTGTTCTCTTTGTATTTTGGTAATTGGCCAAACCATGTCTTCTTGCTTTTTATATTATTTATTTATTTATGCGTTTTAAAAGTAATTTAAAAAAAATAAAAGCTTTTTATTTTTTATTTGTTTCACAATACCAAACAGTATTTAAGTATTATTATTGGTGGTAGAGTAGTTCACTCTCTCTCTTACTGGATGAAGAGGAATAACTTTACGGTGTCTTCCTTTTTGGGCGTCTGTCAATTATGGATGTTGAGGGCAGCAACATTATGTTAATCCATCCTTTACAGTCTGGCGGTGTGTTAAATCCTTGCTTTGCGATGGAAAGGTAATGGATCAAATAGCAACCCCAAATCTCCAAAGTTTCTATGCTTTTTAATTACTTTTTAATTAGACAGCTTTTCGCATCACTCTTTACAAAATTGTATCATTACATGTCAAGGTAAAGGTTTTTCTTTTCACAAGTAAAACCTTAAAATAATATAATGGACGAAAACCACGTTGAATTTTCTCTTAGTACATTTACTGCAATTAAAAAAATTCTCACTGTGTATATAATTAATTAATTAATGCCGTGCAAATCTATCAAAAATGTATATATTATCTAAAAAGAAGGACTCGTTTGCAACTAACCCACGGGTGATATACGGTGTTATATATGCAGGACTAGATAAAAAATAATAATTCTCAGTTTTTTTTGGAGGGTGATATTGTAATTTCTTGGTTATACAGGAAAAACATGTGGTTTTATTATTTATTTATTGTATCGTAACCCGCAAGAAAAAATGATATTATACTTTCTTTTTCCAATATCTCTAATAATTATTTTTGCTGTGTGGCGAGGTTTATTACCGACCGAAGTTAACTTTCTGAAGCAAAGTGAGTGGCTGGCTACATTGACAAGGTTAACGCGTGCGTGCCCGTGACTTCGTTGCAAGTTGTAGTAAATTGCAATAAACCTGCCGAAAGAAAGAATGGTAATAAATGAAATTACCTAAAATGAAAGAACAAAAGAACAAAGAAGCCATCAACATAATTAGGTCAGGATTGTCTGTTTGTGTTACAGTGGTTAGGGCAGTCAAAGGTCAAAGATAAACACATAAAAAAACAGAGGAATGTGCGGGTCCAGGTTGTCTCTCCACCACTTTATTCGAAAAAAAAAAAAAAAAAATCTTGCTCCATGGATAACATTAGTAAGGAGTAAGGTGGTGGTTCCTTGATGGAGATGGGTCCCTCTATCAAGTGGACGATATTGATTGAGCGGGACCTACTCTTTTCGCTAGCACAAGTGCTAGGGTTGCTGGCTAAGAAATGGTTACCTATCTGGTCTTTTCATTTATTAACACAAAAATCAAAATTGGATAATCCATGAATATTTACTGTTTTTTTTTAAATAATAAATCTGATCAAAGTAATTTATATATCCTTTGTCAATCTCGAGACATGCAACTCACTTGCCGTGGTTATGAGACACCAAAATTGACATTCAACAGTCGCACGTTTAACTGGGACATTTATCACGTACGTTAAATAATATTAATATATATCTTCCTAGCTTATCCCAGATTGCCAGTCTTCGCTATTTTAATTTTTAAAGTACCGACATTTTATATTTTGTGCACAGCATACGTTTTTAAATTCCCTCTTCGTTGAAAAATGTATTGCACGTTTCTCTAGTTTTTATCCATATACTTAATATTTAACTTTCACATTTTATTTGCATGCGAAAACTAAACCACAGTATATATAATTTGACAGAAAACAAATGTATTATCAATTTTTTAGTCAATTTATGTGTACTTGAACCATACCATGAAGTACAAATGGTCCGTCCAGGACAAATCATCTAGAATTAATAAGAAATTGCATATTCAAATGAAATCTTATTGACATGATAGAGAAAAGAGTATGCTCCTTTCTCGATATTAGATTTCAAGACTAGTAAATAATAAAATCCTTGTTTATTTTATTTTTGATGTAATAAATAGATAATATTATATTAAGTTTGATTCCTATTGTTTGCTTGTAATTGAGCAAGTAGCTCAACTAACAATAATTACTATTAAAAAATTAGTAAATACAAACAAAAATATCAATAAATTTTTTATTGGTATACTATGATGACCTTTGCTGAAATATTTTTGCTGATTTATTACGATGATCTTTATTGGCATAATTTTTTATCATTGTATCTATCGGTAAACACCAATATAGAAATTCTCTCAGTATACACTAAAGGGATTGCAATGAAAAAATAATGAATGAAAAAAAAAACCAAACAATACTATGTCGTGTAACTTTTACAAACGATATTATAGACGAAATTAACCTGAAAATAAAGTACGTCTGCAAAAATGCTAACTGGAAAATTTCCACGGTTTATTAACAATCTATTTTCTTTTCTTTTTTGGTTTATTAACAATATCTTTTCTTTTTCATTTTTCTTCTTATTTTTTTCTTGGGGGGTTTATCGATAATCTCTTTTGTTTTGTTTTTTTATTATTATTATTATAAACTGAAAGTAAACATGAAATTAAGGTAAGAATTTTTTATTTTTTCATTGTTTTGTGTTTTTTTTATTTTGCATTGTTTTTGTTCAATTTTGTGATCTTAATAATTTTATGAGTTAATAAATGTGTTGAATTTTAGTTGCTATAAAAATAATTTTTGCATTATTTTGTTGAATCTTAATTTTTTGTTCAAACCTGTTGTTCATTCTCAATTAAATGTGTATGATTAATTTTAATAATTATTTTTTATTTATTCCATTTAGATTTTTTTTTTGTAAATTTAGGGTTAAAAATATCATCACTTGGAAATAATTGTGTTGAATTTTAATTGTTCTTGTAATAATTTTTACATTTTTGTGTGTTGAATTTTAGTTTTTTTTGCAATTTGCATTACTATTTTGTATTATTTCCTTGAATTTGATATCTTATATTTACCGATGAATATACCGACAAACAATAAAAACACTAATGACATTACGTATATTTTCTCTGTCAAAAATATGTTAAATTTACCGATTGAGATACTGGCGGAATGAAGTAAATAAAATTTTTTTGGCATGCTTTGTTATTCTGTAAATTTATTGGTGTATTTGTTGTTAACGGATTCACCAACAAATTATAAATTATAAAAGAGAGTCTTTTCAATAAATTGTTTTTGTATATGAACCCATTGATATTATGTATACCAAAAGACTGTGAGCGTAAATATAAACAAAAATTTCTAAAAGTAAAACCGTTAAATTTAATAATGAGTCAAGTAGCAATGAGTATGAAGGAGGTGATATTCCAGGCTTATATCCTACCACTTACATTATACAAGTATGTAATTAGGAGGGATCTGTGGTTGGAATACTCTTCTGCGTAAATTAGCTCTTGAAAGTGGCACGCTTTCAAAAGCGTGTCCAATATATTTTTTTTAAAAAAAAAACACAGGTGAAACTCCTTAAACTTGTCGCATGGGTTAGAGTACTTACTGTAAGGAACCTGTCTGTCCAGTGGTTTTTCTTCTGGGGGTTTGCATTGCATGGCAGAACAAACAAAACTGAAAACTGGCAGAGTGGCAGTGAGTAGTAGCAGTAGTAGTTTAATAGAAACAAAGAGGGAACCGAGTCGTGGTATGATCGAAGGAGAGGAAAGAAGGAGGCGGTGTCGTATAGTGGTATTTTTGCAAATTAAACACACAAGCGTGGGGGTTGTAGAGACAGTGCACCCCACGAGCCACGCCGTCCTGTACCCAGATGTCTCCAGTCAACCAGGCAACAATTGCCTCTCCAGCCCAGCACCATTGCACGTGCACTCCCTCCCTCTCCCGCACGTGTTTCCAGCTCATTTACCTTTTCTTTTCTTTTTTTCTTCTTGCTGTAATTACAAATTATGTAGAAGGATTATTATTATTTTTTTACAAGTACGGAATTCCACTCCATTTATCACGATTATCCAATGGTTTCATACTTGAATGGCTGGCCACTCTCTAGACACGTGTGCTCGTCTGTTTGACCTGTTATTGGTTTCCATGCTAGATTTCACTGTGGCCTGACAAAATATCCTGTTTGGGATTCCTTTAAGTGTGTTTCATGGAACCAATTGGAATTCAAATTAGTTAAGATCTTGCTAAAATAATGGTTGATTCATGTCCTCAAGAGATTATTATTATTATTATTATTAACCACCCCTTCATTGACTAGTTTCAAGAACCATGACACTAACTTATTTTTCTTAAATTACAAACTTAGAATAACAAAATAGAAAACACATTAATTTACTTATCTTAAAAATAAATTATATGCAATCTTTTACGCCATATACTCAATTTATTATGAGTGATAAATTTAAATTTAACAAATTTAAAAAAATTCTTTAAAATACTTTATTCAATGTATTTGGAAACAACAACGTCATAGCCTTGTCATAGAAAAGGAGCTCGATTCCATAGTCTTGTTCTAGGAGAGAAGTCCGATTCCATGAACTTGTTCCATGCAGCACGTATGAGTCTATTTTTTTTTATCTCAAATGGGTTTAAGCAACTTATCCGGGCTCAACTTTTTCTTATAAAATTTTCAGGATTTCATGGGGGTATTTCAAATATTTTATATTAATAAAATATATATTATTTTGAGTATAATATAACTCAAAATATCACAAGGATAAAATACATTTAAACATTTACTCTTCATAAAAAAAAACTAATTATGTATAAATACATAAGAAATCTTTCGAATTTTAGGTTCATAATATTTTTATTTTTAATATTTATAGCACATATATTTTTATAGTATATTTTTTGTATGATATCATTATATTTTATCATTTTACTAATTTATCGTTTTACATTCATCACAAAATAATTTTTTTCAAGTATCAAACCTCTAAATATCTTAGTTGAAAAACTAAATCAAATTAATTGAACTCGATCATCCAACATTTGTTATTACCAAGCACCCGTAACCATCAACGAGTATTCATTTATCTCTTGGAAGGGATAAAAAAAAATGATAAAGTAACGAAATTAAATAAGATTAAGCCAGGAGAAACAAGAAACTGGGGAGAATCACGATGAAATTTCTGTGTACTTTTTTTTTCTTTTCTTATTTGCTCTCCAACATACCAAACAGAATCCAGTGATGGCGAGAGTCTTATACTTCAATTGAATTTGCATTTTTTTTTATCATGTCCCAATGGTTATAATTTGTGAGTGGATAATTACACACTGACACGGGTGAACGTGAGCCACCACTACAATCCGGGGGAAGGCTTCATATCATGGAGGCTCTGTTACAAGATTCTTGCCAAGATTTGGATATCTACCGCCGACACTTGGCCTAACAAGCGAGTCTCCATTTTTTTATTCTCTAACTCACACGTACATGCATGATCCCGTGTCTGCCTTTGCAAATATATAAATGAATTCAATGTTTTGATGCTGTTTTTATATGTTCTGATTTAGATTCTCGTGTAAATAATTTCTGGGTTTCATCCCTCGTTTTTAAAATATTTTATTTTTTAAAAATAAAATCACATGATTTAAATAAAATAACTAACCTGATAATTTACTAGTTTGCATACTAATTTAATGACTCGTGTCATTCTATGGACCGGTACCTACAAGCAACAAAATAACAATTTCTACCAGAAGGCCTGTCCTCGTTCGACAGACATCCTGCGGCTCGTTTTTATTACTGTAAAGAGAAATTAATTAAGTTATGGTGTTCTGTTTTTTTTTCTCCCTTTGTTTATTGCTTAACGTTTGATTTCGAATAACCCGTGAGATTTTACGTGCCAGTTATTAATTATAAGAAAATAGAAAAAAAAAACGTAAATTAATTATATCTCTCTCAAGGGAAAATGAAAAGAAAATTATACATATCAAGATGTCGCTATGATAGATAGAAGTGGCAGTATTGTAGAATCAGATTTCAAAGCTTTTTTCATGGTTTTCAGTCTATAGTTATTATTTACCCCATTTTAAAGGTATCTCTAACTTAAAAAAATATTAAAAAAATATTTTTTAGTATTTTTTAATTGTTTTGATATAATAATATTAAAATAAATCTTTTTTTAAAAGAACATACACCTCAGTACCATATAAACACATCGTGCTGAACCTCTGAAATCTGCATAGGTGTATTCTATTTATATATTTCTGATGTTAATGAATATATTTCATATGATAGGGTCGAATTGTATTTTTTAATTTTTTTTTAAATTTGAAATTAATATTTTTTGTTTTTAAATTATTTTAATGTGTTGATGTTAAAAATAAAATTTAAAGAATAAAAAAATTATTATTTTAATATATTTTTAAATAAAATATATTTTAAAAACAATCTGCATCACGACGTATACTAAACGATATTAGAGTGTAAAGGAGGCAAACCTAGTTGGATTTGTGATTCGGACTCAGATTTTATTTTGGTGGTCCGGTAATCAAATCATTGAAACACTTTCCACGTGGGCTGTATTTTTGTTGACCACGTATCCAGTCCAACTGTGATGCCGACGTGGTCCATAACCAATGTCACTTCTTTAGTATTGTGTGGTGGAGTTCTCCACGTGGACGTTTTCTTCATCGAAAGCTAAAGGCACGTGAGAGTGTATATGCTATGTGGTATTAATTCAAATTCAACCCAAGGCCCGAGGTGGATGAGATCAAAATACTTCACGAAGGACGAGGAAAAAGCTACAAAATATTATTATTATTATTTTGAATTTTAACATGTTTGTGTTTGACTAATCTTATTATCATAAATATCTTAAATTCTGGCATTAATATAAATACAGTAAAAAAAACCCTTCGGATTATGTTCCTTGCAAAATTAATGTAATTAGCTATAAACACAAAAACCATAAAGGACTTGTTCGTGTTATGTTTCGTCTGGTGATACACTGAAGAAAAATGACCCTTTAATGGATATACATTAAGAAAATAAATAAATATATTATTACAGAATAAATCAGTGAATCCCTTGAATTACTTCAATAAATCTTGTGATTTATATTCATAAAATTTCCCAATTGATTCTTATAATTTTGAAAAGTTAATATAATATATCTATTTAATCCCAGTAGATATTAAAGCTAGTAGAAATTTTATTGGAAACTATATATATATGGAGCTTGAAGTTGGCTAAAACTTGAAAGAAAAATTCCTTAAACCTAAAGATTGATGTGGAAATGTGGTTGGGAAAACCATTAAAACCTATAGAAGGTTGCTTGGTAAATACTGAAAGTTAATAACAATAATAAAAGCAATTGACCATAAAGATTAAAGAAATAGTTAAATAAATAAATAGATTATATGGTTTGGTCATAGTGGCCTACTCCATGGACACAAAAGTCACAAGGCACTGTATACTGTTTCTCAGTTGGTGAAACATTGAAGATGTTGCGATCGATGGATGGTAATAAAGAAATGGAAATAAATCAAACATATTATTACAAAATAAATCAGTCAATTTCTCTAACCACTCTAACAAATCATGTGATTTATTTTTATAATTTTCTCACTAACTCTTATAAATTTAAAGAGTTAATACACTTTATAATAAATAATTACGAGTTTAGATTTTACTACTTTCATTCTTCCTAGTTAAATTAAATTATAATTTTAATATATGCTAGTGTCACTGTATAAATTTTAAGTTCCAAATACTCGCTTAAAGGATATATTGAAATAATCAATATAAAATCATTGGTGTAGTCTTACTTAGTATTTTAAATTTTTAAATTTAAATGATTATTTTTAAATTTTTTTTGCATAAGATCAAAGCAAGTCAATTGAACCTTGATTTAGTTCTAAGTTTACTGCTTAATTATGCCTCACCACCAAGCATTTTGAAGCCACCTATCCGACTACTTTTAAACACTTCGATTTTATTATTTTCATTGTTTATTTAATATTTTATTTACCATCTTTTTTAATGGTCGCAAACATGCTATAAGCTAAACCTAAAATTTATTTATTTATTAATTAAAATTATTTACTAGTGATGATTTTTTGATAAGTGTATGAGGCTACAATTATAATAAGCTGCGTTAATATATGCTAAATTTATAAAAATTAAAATTATCATAAATTTAAGGTGTGCATGAAAGAAATGGAGTGTTATGTAAATAATAAGTTAAATATTCTTAATTATTTTCAAATTAATAAAAAGAAAAAAATTAGGAATTGATCGAGCGATTTAAGATAATTAGAAAACCATTTCAATAATTTAATTAAAGGAGATAGTCAATCATTTTATTTTATTGTATTTTCTTATTTGTCTTATGGATAAAACAAACTCAACATGATTACAATTCATCCAATGATCAATAGTGTTCTCTCCTATATATTTTAAACTTTTTACATATTTCAAATGATAATCTCTTTTTAATCATTGATGACGTTGTCGTATAATTCAAGCAAGTTTTTCAACTAAAACAATAGAATATAGTCATCGAAAATATAGCTTTAGTCACTAAGTTAATTATGAA
>Ga0307513_10000966_pt1 | contig 41593 bp, 33 predicted proteins | sample 15_EM_MG_FD_202174 | JGI IMG/M metagenome (GOLD analysis project Ga0307513, IMG submission 202174) | Populus trichocarpa ectomycorrhiza microbial communities from riparian zone in the Pacific Northwest, United States - 15_EM | ecosystem: Host-associated > Plants > Roots > Unclassified | place...
CTTGCAGGATTACAGGATTCCGGTATGTGCGCAGCTACTGGTAATGATCGTGATGGCAGGAAGGCTATCGCTCTTGGGTTTTGTATTTAAACCAGTCTCCTGGCTAGCAGGAGACAGCAGACTTCGAAAGACCTTCAGTCTAAGAATACACTTAGTTGAACAGCAATCTCTGAGTCCCTAAGTCCAATTTGTCCTTCAACCATTACCCTTCTAGCTACCGGTCCTTTGAAGCCTCCGTTAGCACCAGCGCTAGCAGGTCTACCACCGGTCCTATTGTATTTTCATTAGACAGGAATAAACCTGTTACAAGGACAAGGTTGACACGCAATCAAAGGAGATTCAACCTCAGAAAGCCCTGATGATTGAGCGAGTGGCCCCATCCCTACAGCGCCAGATGCGCAACGACAATCGTCAAGAAGAAAACGACCTCTGTCAGGACTTGGTCCGTGGCGAATCGCATTTCAACTTTATCAAGATGCATCTACTAAGCCACTTTTGTGACCATATACGCCAGTTTGGCAACATTCCGATGTATTCCACAGAGATCGGAGAGCTCGCTCACAAAACACAATTCAAAGACGGATGGCGCCAATCGAACAAAAATGATGCAGCCTGCCCGATTGTCTACAGCTATGGTCGTCAACATGCCATCAGAATACAATTGTTGAACCTTAAATCTCTAAAATGTCGCTACGCCGATCTCTCACTTGACATCTTGCATCATTTAGACAGGACGGCCAGCACCATGACCGCAGCAGAGCTGGCTGTCCGCAGGAGTGTCCTGAAAGGAGGTCGGGAAGATGTGTCCAACGTGGTGGATTTTAGCCTGATCTCAGGAGTCTCACTCGAGATCATATATCGTGAATTGATCCAATATAGCAAACCTGACATGCCCGCAGCGCACTGTCTTCCTGAGGACAATGCGATGCTTCTATCACTTCCTGTTGAGCTAGTCACACAACTTGAAATCCCGGTTCTTGCATTCCAAGAAGCCGCTGTTTATGAGATCAACCGTGCACAATGCACCGGCGATCTACAGTTTAGAAACTATGGCAGTCGCAATGATTGGGTTTGGGTACAAGCAGGTACGGAAGCAATATATGGTGCGCTAAGGGGTCGTCTGCGGCCAAAGCTAGTTGCCCTCTTAAAAAGCATTGACTACAGATCCGACGATACTGTCCGTCGGGTCACCGGTGTTCAAATGCTGCCCGCAGTCACCTCAGGTCTTCTATCGGATCAACATTGCGTTGTTACAGTGCAGATAAGGGAGAACGCACGAGGGTTTACAATAGTAGATATAGGGACAATCCTTGGTCTGGCGCATCTGATCCAGGAGGAGGACCGGCGGTGGCTTATAAATAGCCGGATTGATTTGAGAACATTTAATGAGGTTTATTAAAGAATCTGGATAAGAGAATCAGGACTCGGCTATGCGGGAGAATCATAGATGATCTTGATACTGTATATAGAAGATATAAAAGGAACTTTAAACCCACATCATGAGTTCGCCAGACCAGTGAGGCATGATACGTGATATGTGAGATGTGAGATGTGAAAAAAAAAGGGCTGCTGCCCCAGATGCCAGCAGACCGACCTCTGAGGAAGCAGTCAATTAATTCAGGTTGAGAGTACTCAAGCGGGAATGAGGGGCGGGATAAGTCAGGACGCAGAGAAGAAGCGACGCGGAGCAAGCACGATCAGCAGGAAGAGGCGACGAGAGGGAGAATCTTTTGTAGTCTGGACGTCGGGAGAATGTGACATTGTGTCAGGATGTAAGGAAGGTTGCAACGCAAGTCAGGACGCACAGGACACATAGGACGCAGAATATCCGGCGCTTGCTTCAGGACGCAACGCCGGCGGATCAGACCCAAGATCCGTTTTTGCTGATTACACCTGAAGAAAAATACCACAAAGACTATATTCATAGGGTCACCAAGGGGGCAGGAATAAAGCTGATGGTTTGGGCTTGTATTTGGTGTAGAAACAAGGGTCCTCTGATTCCCATATTTGGGAAGAGTGTGGATAGATTTGTATATATTGGGGTTTTGGAGGATGGCTTAGTTGATGTCTGGCAGGAGGTGGAGGACACAGTTGGGGATCCTATCTTTCAGCAGGATGGTGCAAAGATACATACTGCAAGAGATACTATGGCTTGGTTTGCAGAAAACAGCATACAGGTTATGGAATGGCCACCCAATTCCCCAGACCTCACTCCAATTGAGCACTGTTGGAAGAGGGTGAAGGAAAAGCTGCACCCGTGCTTTCCCAACATTCACAAGACCAAGGGGGGTCCAGATACTGTTAGAAACCATCTAGCAGAAGCCCTCAATCGGGTTTGGGCTCAGGATATTGAAGGTAAATTTCTGGAAAAGTTGTGGGAGTCTCTGCCTAATAGAGTGGCTGCTGTCTTAGATGCAAGAGGATGGTATACAAAGTATTGATTATTTTTTTTTATAATTTTATATATAGCTTTCTTTATATTTATTGGATGTCTACACATATTTTCAGTTTATTCTAAGCCGTTGGCGTTGAATAGGTAGTAAATTTGTAGTGGTAGTGGGGTTGCAGTTGCTTTGCCGGACGAGTACTTTTGCACCCGTACTTTACCTAGCTACTACCATCACCCTTCACATACATCTTGCTGCCACTGCCTTTGCCTCCTTGCTTGGGGCAGCTCTCATGATGCTGCCTACATTCTGTATTAGTCCTCAAATCAACAAACTCACCTTCTCCTTTTGTATAATGCTTGTATTAAGTTTTGTCAATTCATTGTTCCACAACGTACTTTTCTCATTTGTGCTAACCCATTCTCACCCTCACCCTACCTACCACTCTCCTCACGCCAATCTCTTGACCCGAATTATTTTTTCGGCCAAGTTGCATTGCCTACACCCGTGCGCAATCCTTCATGCTCTACCCTCATATGAAGGTGAGGCAACTAGCCTTACGCACCCCATCTCGTCACGATGGAACAGCATAACAACCTCTACTGTACCCGCAAACGTGAAGCCTCCCACATGCCTCCCTTGATCCTGACATATTCTCGCCGGCGAAGGGGAGCTATCATTGGGTTCCTATCGGGAGACTCCCAAAACGCTTGGTCGTCCGGAGCACGCTCCGACCAATACCGTAAAACCATGAATAACTGGACGGTGTGCTACCCGCACGTCATTAGGCTTTCCTCTCCGAGTAAGTTCCATAAATTGTTGTCCCTTTTCCGCCTCCGATGGGGAAAGGGAACTGTGTTTTTGCAGCATTTCAGCCCCCTTTCCAATGAAGAGAACTTGGGACCACATAGCACACCTTCCAATTATTCAAGTCATTACGGTATAATCCTCTATTATTATTCTTTCCGTATTTTTTGTGGTATTTGTGTGGCAAGCACTTTCGATTTAACCTTGCTCCTTCTAACACTCTAAGAAACACATTTAGGCATATTCACATTATGTCATTATCCCCAGCCCTGTCAAACTCTCTCTGTCCTCCCACTCAACCCTGCCTCGATCACCAAGTTATCTCACAAACCGCGCCCGGGCATGTACATTGTACCTCGTGGCGCATGTTCACTTTTCCATTTCACAGTTCATGGACTACAAGTTGCCCGCAAGCCTAACCGGGAACGTGGGATCGCCTACAGGTATCCTCAGTGATCTTGGGTAGCTACTTGGTTCATCCTTAGGGCCACGCAAATGAGCGAGACGCTCTCCTACGAGTAGACAGCGCCTCTACTTATAAAATTTTTTAAACCATCAACTCTAATATCGGTTAACCTGCAAACCGGTCACTCTTGTACTAAAATATCCATCCAAGTGCCTACAAATCCAGACCTTCGCAGGCGGAGGAAGGTAAGGCACGAGGGTTGAACGCATCGAAGCCAGTGCAGGAAAGCCACTACTAGAAGAGGGTATTAAGGATAGCAAAATAGACTTATCCATAAATACTCGCGAATCAATAGCAGCTTCCAACATATAGCCAAGAAACAGCTCGCTCATAAAGGAGACAAAATCTCGTTTATCTCCTACAATAAGTATATCTCGCAGCATAACCAATAGGAGTGTTCGCCGGTTACCCCCTCTTTCCAACAACCAGAGCCCGAGCAATACTCCCCAGATCAAAAGCGCACATCCCCGAAGATTTTAAATTCTTGTTAAGGAAAAAGAAAGAAAAAAATGTCCGCACCCCCCCCCCCCCCGTATACCTAGTATCCTCCGTGACAACGATTCGGGCCATTTATACGATGCACCATGAACTCCTACTACAAGTACTATAGGATCCCTAAATAACACCGGGGGTAAACCCACAATAGGAAGCACACCTTCCTCGTTTCCCTATTAGTTATTTGCTTTTAAAATTCGTTGCGTTAGAGTCAGCTCATTGCGACAGCAGTTCATGAGGTTTAGGGTAAGATGCTGACTTTATGATCTGGGGAATCATTACCTTCCATTTGACACCATTGTTAGCCATATCAAGGATCGCCAAAATCGCAGCCGATCTCACGGCACTATCGACCTCTAATATGACACCACTTGTGTATCTTACTGTTCACATTTGGTTCCCAATAGGAATGCTTACCATTATTCATCGACTTTTTTCCTTTTTTTTCCTTTTTTTACATACCTCGCTCCCCCGCGCGAGGTAGCGAACGAATCGCAGACGCGGGTTAGGGTTTCATCGATCCCTACCAGATATTCTCTCCGTGGGAACCACGGCCTGGGGCCAGACCGGATAGTGCCGAATAACACGGTATCTCCCGGATTCTCGAGATACCGGTACCGCAAAAACTCGTTAGATCTATTATCGACGATCCGGCCCTAATCTGAGAAGAAACATCCTGCAAAGGGATGATATATCCCAGACGAGGTATACCTTGGAGGGGCAGAGATTTCTTGACTTCCGCTAACCTATTATGCGCAGCCGATTGTCGAGATCTCGGATGGTGGAACAACGAATCTTTACGGCATCGCAGGGGTCAATTTCTTACAGTAGAAATTGCCATTCATGTGATAGCGCAAGTACCAGTACACTTGGCACTATTGTTGTGGACTTAGATCCTTGCTCCTCTGATACGATTAGAGTGCATGCATTTTCAAATTATTACCATATTGTCATACCTCTTTAATTTGCAAAAAGATAGGCTCGACCAGTGAGAGGAATTGCGACAGGGATGGCATCATTTTTAGAGAAATAAGCGATATCACATGACCACCAAGACTCGCTTAATCACTTTCCCCCTACGGTACTCGAGTATTTTGCCATACTCGAGCACGGTACTCCATCCCGACTCCACAAGTCACTGTGACACCCCCCTCACTTGGACGGCTAAACTTGAACCGTAAAGGTTCCTGCGATAAGCTGAATAAAGTGCTGCCACTGAAGAGCCCAGCCGCTGTTTCCTCACAGAAAATCAGCCAGTTAACATCTGTCCGAGTGGGAGGGCTTAATGCCCTTTGCGCTATTACTACTCGAGCACCACATAATGCATGAATACCCCGCCAGGGCACCCCGTACCGCGCGGGTTCTTGAATAGTGGATTGGTTCGTTGGTTGATTGGCCGATTGGCTCCCATTAGCGGAGTTCATCTTCAAGATCACCGGGCGCAGGCGAGCAGGAAACAAAATGAGGGAGAGAAAATCAGAGCAAGGAGTATTAGGGGCTGGGTATTGGGTTGGTGATTCTGCAGGCCGTGTATGTGGGGATGGTGCGGGGTTGAAGTCTTATTAAAGAGTTATGTACGATATACATAAAGTCTATCCAAGTATATGCTTAAACACTTAGTTATTCCTAGGCCTTCGGCGAATTCAAATACTAGTCTCACCCCGGACGAGCAGAACCAGCACTCTTCCTCATGACCTCAGAACGAATAAAGATCGCATTCCCAGTGAAAACGTAACGGGTCCACCTATCCTGAAGTCCCCGGAAAAATGTCCGGACAAACCAAAACCTCCATCCTAATAAAATAAAACAAATAAGTGGAGAATGATAAAAAGATATAAGTTGATCGATGGAAAATATAGGTATAGGTATGAGCAGATCACGTGTCCTCGCCCACCATTAATTTCGCCGAGTGCGAGAATCTAAGACTGTTAATATCTTCCCTGCTATACTCTGCTACTATTCTCTCTCGCAATTGTCGGTCTGCGAAAATAGTTAGGGGTGTTTAGAAAAAGTGGTTGTGGGACGCTCCTTACCAGACACCTTCAGTTGCTGACCTATAGTCCTCATATATTCCAGCGCATAGTGCTCTCCTCCTACCATTACAACAGCCTGATCGCTGTACCAATCCAACGTAAACGGGACAAACCCTTTAGTCACAGACCTGAAGTGGGCAACAAGGGTTTCCGTAAGAAAGGCGTTGCGTTCCACAAGGGTTTCGGGATTGTCTGAAAGTGGCCATAGCCAAGCTTTGCGAGCCTCGCTCGGATTGCGCAAATTCTTCAAATCAGCCGCATCGACATATTAACATTTGGACCACCACAATAGCAAACGCCCCAGGGTTCTCTATCGAGGCGTTCGGGGCAGATATCCTCTTACCATCAATTCAATCTTATCCAATAGGTTTTTCGAATCAGTAGCCCACGTCTTTAGGCTCCACGTATCCAGCTCAAGCGTGCTGAGAGTGATAAACAAGGTGAGATATATTGTAAACCAGTCTGTGGAACTGCGCTTGAATATCTTGGTCTGGAGCTCGGTGAGGAGTTCTTGTTCCGTTTGGGCCATCCACTCCTCCACCCTGGCATCCAATTGCTGGTTGGCGAGTCTAGGCAGAGGGGTAATTCCATAAATCTTCGACTTGAGATCTTGGATTGGCAGCATCCCCACTTTGTTTTGTCCGCTGATTCTCCATACTCCTTTGAAGTAAACCATTTGAGCAGCCCAGAGCCGCAACGCTTTCTTAATAAGCTGACCCTATAGGTGCTGTATTAGAATATTGCTACCTAATAGTTAGTCTTAAAGCTTCTTACATTTTCTGGGTTGGCTGAAGAATAGTCACAGGCAGCCCGTAGTGTTTGTGCAAACGTTTGGTCATGCACTTGCAAACCAGCCAACACCTGGATTTCAGCCACAAGAGGGGGTATGTGATCGCCAAAATACGCATCTAACTTATCAAAAGGGATTTCTGATGATACTGCGATTGCCGTAGAGGGTATCCGAGCACAATCCGTTTTCCGAAGCTCCCTCCAAAGTACATGATCCAAAAGTGTGGGGTCGACGGGCCTGAATCGCTGGACTGTTATAACAATGGACGGTAAATAACCGTTGCTGACGTGAATGTACTCAATGGAATTGGAGGCTAATGGGATCCATTCAGCAACATTGCGCATCGAAGGAGCAAGACGAGCCTTCCAGAGCCCTAACCAGATATGTTAACATACTTTCCATAAAGGGTTAGGTAATGGAAAAAAAGTATTTCGGCCATACCCCGAGAAAATATTGACTTATGAGCAAAGTGTGCTGAAACACAGATATTTTTCCAATGCCTCAGGGAGAGGCAACGGTCACAAGGAAATCCCCCCCTGCACTATAGTGGGGTGAAGGATATGGTAAGCAAAAATTCGACCTGGGGGGGTTCAGAGATCGGTGCAATACCCTTTCCTTGAATATTTTGCAGCGGAGACAAACCCCCAACTTTCTATTTAACTTTATGGCTGCCCGCTCTGCTTCCTCCATCGGCCTTCGTATGCTCTTCTTTGCTGACACTAAACTAGGCTCTGGCCCGTCCCCTGATTGAGATCCTGAGTCCGGAGGACTATCGGCAGTTGGGACAAGCACGTAACAGCCTGGAAAGCCAAGACCTGTTTCTCCAAGTTCACAAGTTTTTAGGGAAGACCTCCTAAGCTTGGGACTTGGAGTCGGGTCTTCTATTGGGGAGGCATGCTCACTCTTTGCCCACCGGATGCCCTGCGTCCTATGGGTGGGCCACATCCGGCGATCGTCTTCTCGAACAGGCTGCGTCGGACTGTAGGAGGCTAAGGGTGAGATGGCTGGTGGAAAATTACTAAATTGCTCCATTTCTGCTTGCTCTTGGACTGAGCTATTCGATTTTCCCACGACTTGGCTCGGAGTAAATCCATCATGGGGGGCTGGCCTAATTTGTGATGCATATGGTGTATGTTCCGAATCAGAAACCGGTGATCCCAAGGTCTCTGTATGGGACGACGCAATGTAGAATGGCGTCACTATAGGCTTCATTGATCGGCCTGTATTCCTTGCAGCGTTTTCCTCCGTATCAATTGAAATTGGGGCGGTAGGCTTGAAAACGAAAACAGACACAAGTTAACAAAAGTAGTCCGGAAAACTTTTGAGAGGAATGAAGTTAAAAAAAGGCAAACAGACAGCCTGTACTCCTGACTCCTCATAATCCCCGAATGGCTGCTGTTGTGGTGCTGCCGACGGGGATTCGTGGATATTCGGCAGGCCATAAGTTCTACTCAGCTGGCTAGGCTCATCCATAGAAGTATCAAGATACCGTTGCTGGTTTTGGTGTTCGTGATGATGCCGGTTGAGATCGTTGTCCTCAATGAAAGAACGATCCCATGCACTCCCATTTACCGCGAACGAGGCGATCGCGGGGAAGTAATGAGGGCTCCCAGCGCTATATGAGCGAAATTGGCTTCTGGTATCAAGAACTCCGCCCACCCACTCAGGGTCGGATGGTTGTCCACGCGTTCCCGGAGCAATTGCACTAGACCGGCAACAAACGGTCAAAAAGGTGATTCTTCGGTCTAGAGACGGGGGGATAGGGGTAAATGGTATTCAAGGTAGAGAGGAGAGGAATGATAAAAATCGCGATGGTAATCGCAATATTTCATTCTAAAGCGGGGAGCGGGGAAATCAGGTCCTTACGTGGAGTTCTGTTCAATAGAGAGGTGCTGGTCCTGGGCGCTAGTCGGGGGGTAGTAGGGCTTGAGGGGGCCAGGTGACAGAGGGGTCCTGCAATAGAAATCCGCTTGTGTCAACAAAGCCACACCCCAAACCGGCAGTGGACACAGCTTTATGATTTCCCTTTGCTTCCTTCCCGCTCTTCTTAGAGAGGAAACAACCCGCCTCCAAGCAACGAGCGAGCAAATGAGAAATTTTGGATGTAAAAAATTGAAATCACCAAGCGGGGGCGGGACACCAGCACAGCAGATAATCCCGTCACAAGCATCGATAACGATAGAGTACAGTCATGGGAAGGGAAGTAAAAATAAAAAATAAAAAATAAAATAGGCCAAATGAAAACAGCAAGTGTTTGCGTCGCGGGAAAAGACAAGGACATGGTGGCTCGGTGATTTCATTGTTAGGGGAGATCCCTATTTTCGATTGTCCCTGCCCCGCGCAGCACAACATGAGGTACCTGATCAAACAACCAGAATAAGATATGAAATGCAGAAAATCGAATTCCAACCAAGAGAACGAGAGTACTAGCAGTGGAAGATGAGAAAGGGGATTTGGGATTTACCGTGGCTCCATCTCAGCAGATGGGGGTGGGGGCAATAAACCTATCAATTATTAACGCGGCTGTTCTTATAAAAAGACGGAAAGCTGGGAGTGTTTGTTTGTGACCGTCTCGGTAACCGTAATATCATTGTTCCGGCCAACATTTGACGTGATTTTAATTTCTCTAGCGTTCTTACCTTTGGAGGGAAAGCCGAATGCTGACCGGGATGCGTAATCATTGGGGATTGGGTTCTGGTATGAAGGAGTGGAGGATGAGCCACCGAGAGACCCGCCACGATGATAGCTCGTGTTAACCTCCGGAGCATAAGCTTGCTGGTGCTCCTCTTGCCCAGTGGAAGCCTGGGGATCCCCAGCACCATAAGCAGGCCGGTAGGGCATCTTCCCTAGGCCTCTCCTTCCACTGTGGCAATACTGGTCCGCCATCGTTCTTTCCCAGCAAGGAAAGAAGGTCGTGTGAACTTGAAATACCACCGCCAGCTGTGTGGTTCAGTTCCCGCAGTTACTGCCAATTTTATTCGCCGGTGGAGGGTGGAAACAGGGAGCTGGGCACCAGTAACACCGCAAGCATCCAACAACTATGAAGATGACCCATTGACTGCAGAGTTCACCAGAGACCGATGCTGCCTGTAAAGATTAAATAGCAAACCGTGAGCTCTCAGGTGTTAGAAAGGAAAACATGGAAGAAAGTAAGGAGAAGGAAAGACTGTGCACGAAAGAAAGTAAAAAAAAAGTCTGTGCGGGGGGGGCAAGGAGGAAGGAGAGGGGAGGAGAGAAAGTCGGAAAAAATAAATATAAAAGGGCAGAAAGAACACCACGAGAACCGTTGCCATTTGGCGCCAGCATCTCATCTTGCATGCAGACCATCAGTGCCCACCTATTTGACAATTGAAAGAGCTGGCACACGAAGAGTGCTTGTATAATTTGAGACGACACCTCCAGAGCAGATGCTAGGTCAAATATCCCTTCCGTTCTTTCTTTCTCCTTCTGCTCGACTATTTCAACGGTCCGGAAACAAGCGCGCAGGTAGCAACTGACGCTGGAGGTTCAGATTCACTGGGCAGCAGTAGCACAACGAACGAGTGAGGTATTCGCAAGGCATATCCTCGTATTTGCACAACTGTTGAATGCGGTGTTCTCCTTAAAAGTAGAGCCTTTGCACGAGCCTGAGGGGTGCCTTCCAAACGACACTAGAGTAGAACCGCGCTCCAACGTTCAGGTAGTCCAAATCAACGATAACAAAGGCTGCGGTAGACGTCACCAAACCCTCGAAGTCCAGTTGCGCAAAAGCCCTCATACGGGCACCATCTCCATTGATCCCGGTAAAGTATCACCAAGAGCTTAACTCTGGAGCTTGGATTTTTCCAGCCACCGGCCCAGTATATTGCCCTGGAGTGCTGGCACATCGCAGCAGCACTGTATTTGCTACCACGTTCTCTCTGGCACAGTTCCCCGACCCTCACACCTACGTCAAGGACCGAAATAATCGAGCCTCATGCCGAGACGTCCGTAATTCCCCTCTTCGGATAAGAGAGGGAACCACCCCGAAAGGCACCTTCAGCCCTCCGCTGGGACAAGCGAGAGGAAAATACTCGAGCATAACGGACCTTACTAGGGAAGGCAACTCCGACGTCCTAGCGTGAGGTTCAACCATCCCGGTTCTCACTGTGAAGTCCTGTGAAACCTGCAGGCAGATGCCAGTGCGGCAACAGAAAAGGAAGTCAGACCCCACACTTGGGGCACGGCCGACTATCATCAGAATCAAGGGACATAATGCAGGATACAATCCGATGGGGGACCCGCGAGCTCAAGGTCTGAGACCCTCTACGGTATTGCTTTCACTACCCAGATTCCATTGCTCCCTGGTGTCATTTGCTGCAATGCGCTCTGGTGTGTACTCGCGGTAGGGGTAAAGTATTGGAACAAACAGGGGGGTAAATGTCTATGCGAGGAACAGAAAAAAGAGCGGTTAGTTTCCTTCTGAGGTATCCGGCGATCCGAATGAAGGAAATCTTGCATTGGCCATCTTGACCCTAGCTTGTTCCAATACTTCACCCCTACCGCGAGTACAGTGTATATGAAATGTGCTACAACTAACAAACCAGACCAAAGAGCCTGAGCCCCTCCCCATTCTAAAAAATCACTATCCCGGGTTTGTTCGCGCGCCGCACTTACTCGAGTAGAGGAAGACGAGCTGCACTCAGGCAAGGTGAACGTGAGACAATATATGTCTTGATTGGTCGGGTACTATACACTTGGCACATATTCTGGAGTTGGGGAAAACCACGCAGGCGAGCAGCAATATCGCAATCGGGATCCATGGTGTTTCGTCGCGAACAGCTATCGCTTCTCTTGCTCATAAAACCCACCACGAATGGAAAGCCAAGATCATCATTCGATCACCCATAGCTAGTGCGGTACTGGTATCTGCGGTATCTAATTCCGGCCTATCAAACTGCCCGCACCCCTCAACCTTGGCGCGCTGCCAGCCACGTGGGTCCCGATCATCCGAATCCTTGTAACTCAATAACGACGCTTGGATGGACCCTGGAATTCCATATTTTGCAACTCATTAACCTCGAGCTACAGATTCTGATTTTTATATTTTCCGAAGATTCCCTGTCTAGGGAGACTACTTTTCCCCCTATCTCCTGGTAGCTTGAACCATATCCCACATGACCGAGCGGCCGCCCACACAGCCGGGTAATTGCGAAGAAGGATCCCTGAAGCGGGCAGTCGTTCCCGTCAAGTACAAGCTACAGGAATGAACACAGGGATGAGGAATTTGTATGGCAGGTTGTTCTATGCGTGTCTGACCGCCCATACAAAATTCGGACTTAAATGTTCGGGTTCTATATGCTTGTAACTTGAATTGTTTTAAATTTTAAAGCTAACGCACTTCCTCGCAATGCAAAAAATACGGCACCATCTAGCACCTGAGTGAGCAGCCATGAACTAGACCCCTCGCTATATGTGCACCATACTTCTCACGGTAGCACTATAAACTATAGCATTAATTTACAAAGGCTGATCCAGGTCTTACGTATAGATGCTTAAAAATAATAATTCTGAGAACTAGTGAGAGCTCCACCTCGTTATCATCTAATATTTTTGTTGTCTGAGGAGGGCTTGCTGAGGTATATATCATCAAAAGGGAACTAACTTACAATATTTGGCGGCCCGCGACAAAGAAGTTCCAATGGAGTAATAAAATCAAAATTGAGCGATGGAGTCCCGCATACGAGTGACTATTCACCATATGGAGGATTATAAGTTATTGAGCTTCCGTAGTTGGCGTTTAAAGTAAAATAGTTGACCGCAGCCGCCACTTTTGTCCTAGCCATGGTTGAGGGGATGGCGGGCTGGGTGGTAGATAGCACCAATGCCGTTCCCTCAGAACTCGAATAATCGACCTTGTGCTAGGACGTTAGAATTACCTCTCTTAGTAAGCTCTGGCGTCTTTTTTCTTCTTTTTTCTTTGTTTTGGGGGGCAGACTTTTGTTGTGTTTTTCGCCCATTTTCCGGAGGGCATTTCGGACTACATACATAGCACATGGTCCGATTGTTCGAGATTTTACAGTATTACCTACTCCTATACTTTAGTGTGAAACAAACTCACGGTGGGGGGTCATATACTCCGACATCAGGGTTAGTTGGTGAGCATTCCCAATGCCTAGGGGTAGGTACGCTTCCCATAGTCATTGAAAACATATTAAATTAAGCAGTGAATGACTGTTTCTGATAGGCAGCTAAGCCTATTTGATTGTAAAAGAGGAGAGATTCAGTAAAGGCTTTACGATATCTATTTGTCAAAGGGTGTATCTACGGCACTTTGACCATGCAAAGGTGTTCGTGGATCGACTCCCCCACCCGAGTAACTAGCATCATATCAGACCCCTTACTAAGCGACCCACGTGGATACTATACTCGAGTACTACAACATTTCGGCACAGAACAAGCCGATAGGCGGTAGTTTAGCATTGGCCTGCATACCGTCCTGGGTTTCTTTAGCATTCTGGTCCCTACAGTGCAGACCCCAACACCACACCTAAGAAAGGCGCGGGGCATGGTGTGCTCTAGGCCTTAGTCTATCCCGAGGGATAATGAGGGATAGCTAAAATCAGCCTTACTGAATTGTTCATTCTGGCGGAAATCATTCTCCAGGCTGACGTGTCTATACAACGTGGAACTCAACAATTCCCCACCCGCACTTTTGCCCAAACTTTACAGTACCGCACGGTGTTACCATTCGGTATTTGGTAGTATGTTAGGGGGGGAAGATTCCGAAGAATAATAAAAAGAAAAGCAAAGCTCAAGGGTATGGGTGGCGGAGCGTGGCCTTTGCCTTGTCCTATCATCGGTACTCCACCATTACGATCGCCCGCAATAGAAATCGAATCTCGCCAATTAATCAAACTTGCCCCCATCAGCGATACCAACCTAGCTTCCACTAGTCGGGGTGCCTCAGGTGCCCCGCCACCCCCGCTTACCAGAGTGTGGGAAAGAAGGGCACTTTCTCCTTATTTTATTTTTTTAGAAAAAAAAAAAGCTCCGACAAACAGACCAGAGCATAATGGACTTTTGCGATTTCCCATCCAGTGTCAAATCCCAGCAATCCCGTTGGTCCAGAACTGCATTTGCCTCACATTCAGAGTCATTTTGCAAAAGTCTCTAACAATTGCTTGAGGAGGGGCCAATTGGGCGGGCAGGATTGGACTGATTGTGGGGTGGTCAACCCTCTGCATCGTATCGAAGACCTAGCGGGTTGACACTGCGTATCACATTTTCAGCACAGTATGACGATAGTTCGGCCGCGTTATGATAGGCTCCGAAGCGTGTAACATTAGCATCCAAACCCTCCGTGCGATATTACTTATATGGTCCGTTCCAGAATCGAGAGACCCTGACTCTGCAAGTACCCGCGCAGAAAATGGTCACCACAAACAAATCTCCACCAATCATTCCGCAAGAACTTGCCAATTCTCGCGACATCGGAATATATTATACCTATCAGAATTCCTCGTAAGCACAGCATGTGCGGCAAGCTGCAAAGCGCGCAGTGGCACTGCAGTACGGTACCGGAAAGGCGAAAGGAAGCGTGTAAACGGGGAAAAGTCGCCTCTGTGCCTGACAGCTAGCGGTACAGTAGTCGACAAGAGCGGAAAGCTATCCTGATTAGCCGCAGCCTTGGGCTTCGCCGGCCAAGGCAAAGGTAGAGACAGCTTCATCCCTAGAAGAGATATCGACAAAGGGAATACTATTTCCGTTAGCTCACACATCAAAAACGGGGCAACCGCGTCCCCAACAACCTGGGACTTTGGGAAAACTCCGAATAATGCTAATTTCGGAGTAGACGAGATTCGAATTGGTTGGTGACCCTTGGACCCCGTGTAGAACAGCAAGGGATGTTTCTATTGCAGACTTTTGGGGTGCCACTCCTCTATGATATCACTGATCTCCTCGAAGGGTAGGTAAATTCCGAGGGATGCATATTCAGTAGTGTTGCGGGTGAATTCCCCACCACTCTTTCCGCCAGGAAAACTCTCCTATCTGGCAGCTGGATGTTCTAGCATGCATGAAGAGCAGAGAGAGCTCCCGGCATGCATCTCCTGTGCGGCAGGATGTTATTTCAGGCCACCACGTAGACGCTGGTATTTGATCAACTCTACGGGAGGTTACTCCTGTATGCAGTGGCATTCCATCCACCCCCCGTGTCCCGAAAATCCGATTATCACCCATCTGGTGCGGGCGGTGATACTTGTCAGGCCAAGTGTTTATGTCCAACACCTATTGCCCTAATCCACCCCTTTTTCGTCGGGCTTATGGCATTAACCACCACACCGGTATCGTGGCACACACTCTCAGCTACTGGCTCCCCTATGCCGTCGACAATTATCTGATTATGGGGGTGGGTGGGATCAAACCACCAACAATCCGCCTTATACCTACTAGCACTCAGCTGCCCTACTTCCGTGATTCTCCCGAGTGGTGGCATCATTCTCAATTCTTTATTTGATCAGTCTCTCACATTACATTTTATTGCACGCCCAACACTTATCTCCTCTCCTCTTGGCCAGCCGGAGAAAAACGCGAGGGCAATAGATTGAATGCGCTCTTCCTCGGCATTCGGTCGGGGACGAGCAGCTGTTCCATTAATCATGTGAAAAAATAAGATAATGCGGATAAGCAAAATTTCCGAGAATCGGAGGGATAAACTTTTCTACTATCCCGTATGCCCCTAAATTAAGTCTGTCCTTAGGGGCATGCTCCACCTACAGTATGGATCACGGGATCGTTAACGGGCTTTTGGTTTCCTTAGGGGAACTATATTTTCCGCAATCTCGGGACGGCCCGTACAAATCTGTCGGCCAAAATTAGCTAATGACCAACAATCTAACGGGGGGAAGCGCGCAACACAACCGAAAGATAAAGTATCACCTCACAAGGCTAGGCTTTATATGTGGCCCTATCCAATCGCAGGCATGCATTTGTACATCTGCAATACCGGTATATGTCCCTTGCCTGTCTCCCCGAATCATGATACGGTGCTCGCGAATTTCAAATGTATCCGGGTCCTTGGCGCCAAGAATCTACCATTTTGGTAGGCCTTATGTCTAGATACCCACGAAATTCGCGAGTGGTTCAGAATCGATTCCCGTTTCTTCGCCTAGCTCTCTCTAGATGCTGTGCTGCGATCCTCTATCTCTTAGGATAGGTTTGGTTTGACAAGTTAGCAGAATTGTATATCTTAGTTAACGAGATCAACACATCCTGAAGGCTGATCTTATACTGTGACAGGAACACACTAATTTTTCTCAAGACCCTTTGTCTATGGGCCCGTGGATTAAAGGAATGCGGGAGGTGGCGAATTTCAACCGCACTTACCGTATTTGAGTACCTCTCTTCTGAATACCAGTATCTCGTATGCGGGGCAAGTGCAAGCCCGCACGGCTCGGACCTTTCAAGCTGGGAATGTCATGAAAAGATCAGGGCTGCTGGTGTTCAAGCTTCGTAGAGCTCCTCTAAAAAGCTTAATTTGAAACTCAGCAGGTCCACTCGATCACACATAATCATACTCGATCCCTACAGATGGGCATCCCAGTTGGCTTGTCTCAAAGCTGGCTGTATCTCCCCAAATCCGCTGGGAAAGTGTCGTTTTCACTTGGCATGGCTACGGAGTGCTCCAGCTGACACTCGCTATCCGCAGCCCTTCGGCGGGAGTTAGGGCGTAGGCTTGCAGTCAGCGAATAAGGTTGTGCGCTACGAATACGATCTGTCATAGTGGTTCATACACAATCACTCGGCCTTCGATCGGAGGTGTCTGTCGTTAGATAAAGTGCTGCTCGAACCTGGCTCTAGTGTGGCTAGACAACCACTGGACCCCCGATTGAGAGCTTTTCTGGGACACGACATATGCAGAAGGTGTTCTTCCAGCTATCCAAGACCGCACAGGTTGGTATTGCTTTCGCGTTCAACGTAAGCAAAGGGCGGTGACGAAATATCGCGTTATGTTATGATTTCTGGTGCAGTGGCTAGGCTATCTATTCGCGGTACTTTGCTCAACAACGAACTTTCAAGCAATCTATCACTTTTGGTCCAAACCCGTACCTCGGCTTTCTACCTGAGGGTGCCACGTACTAGTGCCTGCGAGCAGCTGGGTGCGGATGTCGGTGTGCACCAAACTATTTGGCAACAAAATGACTGGTTTGCTAGCGAATGTGCGCCCCTCTGCATGGTCAGACTATTATATGAGCTTTCAGTCCCTGCTTGCGAATTGTTTACGCGGGGGCTCCGGGTAAGCATTGATCATTTACCGTCAGAACTCGAATAATTGAACCTCGCTCTAGGGCGTCTGAAATTCCCTCCCTTGGGTAGGGGGGCGAGCGCACAGCGAAAACTGGCCCCCCAGCTTGAGCTTAAGACAAAAGGAGGGAAAAAAGAGCCAGATCTTACCAGCAATGCCAACTCCAACGTCCTAGCGTGAGGTCCAATTATTCGAGTTCTTACGGTATAGTGCATGTGCAACTCTTTTTTCTGTCTACAACAGGCGCATCAACGCAAAAACTTTCGCTCAAAGGGGTTTTTTTTGCATCCTAGCTGACTAACTCCCACCTGAGCCTGCAAAACACTAGTTCAGCCCCAATACAATACTGTGTAGGGCCCTTAAGTAGATCTGCCTACCGTTTTATTCGATGCTATGCGAATTTCCTCTAAGATCGGAGGTTACATAAGAGAAGATAAGATGGTGCCTAACTTAGTGTCTAAGATCGGCGCTTTCGAAAACCAAAATTGCGGAATAATATTAAAGATGACCTTCCTGAAAGGAACGGAATACCGGTAATCGAAGGAGGATCTCCTTAGAACTTCTTAATATTTATTTGTTTTTCTTTCCATGAATGTTGGTTTTTTGGTAAGGTGAGTATTGGAGAGACGCGGCTTCAATGGATGCTAGAACTTCTATGGCAGCAGGGAAGGTATTTGCTATCAGGAACTCGAGACTTTAAAAATACTAGGATTTTCCGACACCTAGCGAACACGGTAGTAATTATGCCCAGACTCAGTATTCACTAGTCCACCTCCTGCTTTGGACGACTGGAGATTCATCTATAGATTTAAGTTAATATCAAGTTAGGGTCGAGTCAGCGCCTTATTCAGTTACCCGTGGGACAGTCCGGAGCAAAGTACTGTTTTCCGGTCGCTCGTAGCTGTACCGGTACAGGATGTGGGGCAGGCCTCACCGAGCCCCTTGGTGGGCGTCAATGATTTTTGACCGGATTTTTGCTAGCCACAACACTAGGGGAGAGGGGGGGGGTGACCCTTAATCACTGATTCCTAAACCGTAAGGCTAGAGGACTACACCAGTAGGTGGGGGGGACAAAAACCAGGGTAAGGTTAGGTATGGGCTAATCTAGTGGAGTAAGTGGCTTTAATTCTCGGCCTTGTGGGAAGGTTTCGGAGGTGTATCATATCCACAGAGGGTCCACTGGATTCATGAGGCTTGTGCCCAGGCAGGCCGGTGGTGGTTTCGGGGGCGGGCTGCGCGTAGCGTTCGAGCACTAGCAGGAATATATGGCATTAACGGTAGTATTGTTAGTACCCCGAGTGGTGAGTTAGGGAGGTTGGAGGTGTTGTGCAATATCTCCTAGGTTAGGTGACATGTACCCCTGTGCGGCTCCGTTGAAGCCACGAAAGGGGAGCGTAATTTTCCATTTTAAGTTCTGGGTCAGCCAAGATAACTGTCTGGAAGGGGCTGACCGTCAGCTCCACGAGCCACCTTTCGCCTTTCCACGGTAAAGCCCTCCTGTGTTATCTTATCCAAGAGCCTGACTGATCTAGAATATTCTTGTGCTTGAAGCCAATGCCAACGAGCTGGGAGATCTTTCGGGTTAAAATCTTGACCATTCTAGGTATTTGGTCAACGGCCATCGGCTAGAATGAGAGTTGACATTGTTTGAACTATATACCACCTGCTGATATACCCCTCCCTTTGCCGGGGAATAGCTAATCAACATGCAATGCAGAGGCTAGACCATGGGTATCACCGGTCCTAGAATCCTTTGGGTTAAATTTTTTCTCCTTCCCGTTCCTCCTCTATTAAGTGCCCGATCCCCTTTGAGACGGGACCTATAGCTTATCTCTTATATTGTTAAAAGACATTGGCTGACTTCGTGGTCGGCCGAGCCCGCCCCAAGTTTGGCCATGGAGTAGTTTGGGAGAAAAGCGAGCCTCGAGATATGAGATAGAGTTTTCCTTTTTTAGGGGCCTATTTCTTTATGGATGACATTAGGCAACAAGTTGGCTAGCCTCCTCATATACAACAAGAATAACACAGAGGTGATTCTCGAATGGGTTGCGGAAGCAGGGTCTGTCCTGCCTTAGTTTCCAATCTCTGTCTGGGCCAAGAAAGCGCGATAAAGGCTTCGTCGCTATCCAAAGACTCAACAAAATATGGGAGGCGGCAAACAAAGTGGGGGTGTGGTGGGCAGTGCACAAGAGTCTGGGGGCGAACGTGAAGTTTGTTAGGCTACCGGTAATTGCCGTTCCCTCCTTGTTTGTTACCCGGTCGGCTATTATATATTAGTCAGATACTGTAGTTCCCCTTTCTTCTCTCTGTGATGTGAAATACTTTGGGAGAAAGCTATTAGCCACAAATTTCCTATTATTCCTATTTTTTGCCTATAAATTCCTCCTTCTCGTTCAATTCAATTTCTTCCTTTGGTTCCGTTTGTTTCCCCCCACTGTTGACTTATAGTGTTAGTGGAAGTGGGTTTCCTACACTCACAATCATCCTTGCTCACTCGTCACTATGTTTCCAATCGAGGTCGTTCAGTAACTGTACAGAAGCCAAATCACACCAAAAATGCAGGTTTTTTGAGCCATCGCATTTCCACAGATATCCTGAATCTCGGCTTTGGAAATTTCTTGAGAAAATATAGCATATCTGAAGTGTAATATATATTTATTTCAGATTTTTTTATCCGTACTTTGTACAGAGCAGTGGGCATGTGGACTGTGTGAGGGACTGATATCGCAATGTATCTTTCCCATACGGCAGCCCTAGTTCTGGTAGGTACCTTGTGGGGGGGGGGACGTTCCATTTCTCACAACTCTAAGAGAATTGAAGGAGGTAATCCTACACTTTTTTGTGTCGGTGCTATTATAACAAATTGCTTTTAGATTTTTTTCTATACTGCTTCCACCTATGGTGGTTGAGTAATGGTAGCCCCAAAACCTGCAATTTTGGTGTAATTTGGCCTTTGTATAGTTACTAAACGACCTCGATGGTTTCTAGCTAAGTTAGGAGAGTGTGCTTGGTAGTGAGTTCCCTTATACCGGACGGAGGTTACTGGATCCAGTGGTTCCAATTTCAATAAAGTCCCCACTAGAACCCCTTGGGATCTGTCCGGAAAGCCGGACCGTACCACCTGGGGATCCAGGATATTCGGCAGCAGTGGTGGTCGGTATCGGGAATTTTGACCCTTAATCTCATACGAATATCTAAGAGGTAGGTGTCATACCGACGTCCCAAAGCATTTTACAATGCATATCTCACATATTCCCTGTTAATTAGGCTAGTTATTAACTTGATGAATTTGGGTTATCTTCACTTTGAGAAGTTGCTCGGAGGTGAGGTGAGAACCCATTATGTGCGGGCCAATAGCCGATAGAACAGACGGATGCACTGGGCGAGCGGTAGAAAGTCTAGTTGAAGGGCACCGGGGGGTGTATGTATCTTGGAGATGTTGAGATCTCTATAGGGCTTAATGAAACTCTAGTTGCCTAAGGGAAACAATCCTTGGCGAATTCTCAGGGAGATATAGGAACTCTATCGCAAAAACGCAATCACCACCGTGTCCTGAGGTCAGTTGTGTATATGTGACATGGGACGTGAAATAAAAAATAGCTCCAATTTTATACCATACACCGGAAAGGAATAACACTTGAAGAGGCTAGAGAACATAAAAGCATGCTAAAATAGCATACAATTCAAGATCTCCTTTCTCTGATAAAATTTCCAAGGAGCCTGCTTGGAGGCAGCTATGATACCACACCTTTTGGAGGGATTAGACATTATACATTTACTTTAAGAGAGGTCTGCGTAAGGGTTTGTGGTTGCTTTCCCAGCCCTTCCCCTCGGGCAAGTTTCTACATTAGGTTCTAAGACTGGCGGATATGACGATAGATATTCGCATCTGCGGGCGTAGATATGTGGGGTAAGGGTGGACAGAAAACCTGGCCCACCCTAGTTTAAGTTCGGCTAGGGCTAATGATTCTTTTCTTGGATATTATATTTCGAATGCTATGCGAGGATTTCTGCTATTGTATTAAAAAACTCGGGGCTTTTCCGGCTCCCTTATGCTTAGCGTGTTGTGAACTGTAGATCTGTTTTCCTTGATTTCCTCAGACTTTGCCCCTCCGCTAAGGATAGACTTGCTACCAGTAGAAGTTTGAATTTAAACTTCTGATCAGCCGCACCGGGTCGTGGTAGGAGCAGTAATAGCCTTTCTATAATTTTTAGTAATTGTCATGGGCCGGGTAGCTAGTTTCATAGCCGCGCAAAATGGTAGTCACGGTGGATAAGGGTTCGTTTGTTAGTTAGTGGGAAAGACTTCGTGGGAGGACAGAGCATGATCGTGGATTTTCCTTTGTCGTTTTGAACAGTTTTTGTTTTTCATCATCGTCGTCTTCTTTCCGCGAGCTGAGGATTGGGGTTTATTGAAACCGCCAGTGTTTGTCTTTCGTCTTCAATTATCAGTTTTAGTTTCTTTTCTTTTCTCTTGTTGGTGATCTTGGCCAGTGCCGTCTATAGTCCCGTGGAAGACCCACGACAGTATGACATCATACTATGACCTAGGCAGCACGCCTTCCCTAATTGTGAGAAAGTTAGGTCAGGTGTTGCTGATATCCTAGGAGGAAATTTTTAGGCTAACCATATCTAATAGACTAAAACAGCTAGATAATCACTAGGGCAACAGAATACGATCAAATTTAGCGCACCACAGCATAGGCATGTACTGAGCTGTTTGAAGAGTCTCCACATACTCGAGTAGGATACTACTCGAGCACAAGAGTTTGTGCACTTACTCTTCGTTTAATTTTGGGAAGGTCTATAACTGACAGGTGGATTCAACGAGACGGGAGGCAGTAATACTGCATGGGAATACATTGAGAGAGTTGTGTACTGCTGAGTACTAAAAGATTAAGGTGGAACGCCATTCGCCTCTGCTTTGACAGAGTTTCCCACTAGGGCAAAGCCGAACTGTGTGTCCCTTGGGGCCAACAACCGGAGAAATTCTATTTAACTCTGGAACGAGAGAATAAATATAGACTAACAAAGCCCCAATCAGTGGCCATTGTATCTATAGACCCCTTGCTTCCCGGAGTCATTGGTCGAAAAGCTTCCTTACCCCTTGCATTTCGCACCTCTCGTTAGGGTTGTCTTGATGTTCGAGACGGGGAAGGTGGATAGTAACTAGTGAAGGGGAACTTGATAAGACAGCCTTTTTTCGAGTTCCCTGAACAGAGGGATGCTAGAGGGTCACAGTATCCTGAGAAAGTATAACTCCCCCACAGGCAGGGATCTTCAGATTAACTACTCGAGTACATGGGTGGCAGGGGGGTGAAATGAATGCAACCCAAAGCTTTTTCTTTATCGTGGATAACGATGGGTGTGAGCAAGAGAAAACCTGTGACTACCTCTCACAGGGCAGCGTAACAAAATTTAGGCTTATGAGGGTGCACCAGACTCAAAGTACCCGATAACTCTAGAACCAAACTCTGGATGCTTCACTTTGGTATTCGTTGGCTAAAGCTACTTTGAAACAGGTTTCTGGTAAATCACGGATGTCACGGCTTGTTTTTCTAGTTTATATGCCGGGGAGCCCATCAGTATGTCTGATACGAGTACTCATGACTGCACTTGGCAGCTGGGATCTGCAATACTACGGCACCCAATCTCCTTGGCCTATCCGTCCTCCCCGTCCAGCCCTCTAAAGGGTGTCCCAGCCTTAGGTGTCTTACCACTCGCTTTTCAATATGGGCACCTGCAGGAATCAGAGGATTGTCAACAGCTAACAAGCAGTAGAGGATTTCAAGGCAATATATTAGCCCTCAAATTTCTTCCACGGGTGTGTAGCAAGCCGGGATAGCGCAGCTGTTCCTCTAAGACATGTTCACGTGTGATGCTACGCTAATGTAATATATCATTCGCGAGAGTTCAGCAAAAATCCGAATTTCTATGATGCAGACCAGGCAGTATCATGAAATTGATACCAGAAGAAGCCATGCTAGCCCCTTGTTACCTCTATATAGCATCAGATAAACAACTAGGATGTACTGTGTAGGTTTTATGAAGGGAACGTCATTGGGCTCTAGGTACTTGTCCTAGGCCATAAGTACCCGAAAATGAAGGGGGATCATTTGTATGGGGGCACAGGCACGCACGGATGTTTTGCCATATATTTCTTTAATCCCTGTTTTCGGGTACTTATGGCCTGGGGCAAGTACTATGGAACCAAACACAGCGAACCGAGCATGCCCGGTTTCCACAAAACAGGTGGCGCGTCCGGGATACCTAGGGTTTCACCATTGTAGTAAATATAAGACTAGGGACAAAAGAACAAGCTGGAGTATCTAGAAATGACGGGGTAGGAAAAGTAGAATTGATGGGCCCCCTTTTAAAAATCTCTCCAAGTTATATCCGAGACGAAGGGAGATTTCACAGCAAATATTCCGAGGCCGATATGACTATGATAGCCTTATTTTCCGAAAACGAACATATTCTGAAACTTTAATGCAGACTTGCTAGGAATTCGCAGAGATTACTAGCTATGGTTAGGTTGGGGTTGGATCTTATTTTTTTTCCTCACTAAAAAGAAGCCAGCATCCCTCAGCTTATCTATTAGAATTCAAAGGGTTTCTTATATGGGGAACAAATCCCGACTATTACTTTATAACAACTTAAAAGATCCCACATTCTTCTCCACCAGCCCCCCCCCAATGAAATGATCCGGTTCTTATGCTTCGTTGGACATCTTGCCCGGTGCACGACAGTACTGTACGCTACTGGGGCTACCGATCTTAACCCTTTTGGGAATGCCCTTACCTAGTCATCGTTTGATCAAGCATTTAGTCTACATTTAGTCCATAGTTTTTCTAAAGTTTGTAGAAAGGTTCCGCACAAAATGGTTTTACCAACATTGGGCAACTTTCCGACCACCGAAGATCGAAATCCACCAGGGGAAGACAAAAAAGACGTAGTGTGAGGCAGTGTAAGGTCTGCACTAGAAAGTGTTGGCGATTCTCCTACTCCTACTAAGGTTTCCCTCTTCCCCTGGTATGACTTCTTCTCCCTTTCACAAGCGCGACATTGAACCCACATCTCATCTAAGCTCCGGAAAGGATGGATTCCGAATAGAGTCAAACACTTTTTGCCCCAGGTCCAATCAGAGACTCAGCCAGGGGTTTGTTGCAGACCACATACCCGTACAGGCGCAGTCAACCAGGGTTACCAGAAGCATTTCCACAATATGTAGGTGCCCGTTAAAGCGCGGCGGCCTTAACAATTTTTCCGATGGCTTGCCTTGCTCAGGCTACCTTCCCTGGCTCCAGAGCGCCAGTTGGATGGGTCAACACGATCCGGGCACGGCCCTTTGCCTTCAAGATCCTGGGTGATGCAACGAAATTAATAACCACCGGAATTACCCATAGAGCGCTGAGAGCTCTTCTTCCCGTAACCGTAAAGAAAAGAGAGCAAGGTTATTGTATCATACCACGGGCTCCATCAACCTTGGAGCCGGTTCTAGCTATCAATTGGCTACAGCCGTCTGCTAGAAGAAGCTACTTCACGATAGCATGCCTCAACAGACGGGAACATTCTATATCGCGAGAGGTGGGCACTATCCGTTAAATTTGTTGGATATGTGTGGAGATACGGCTACCCACTTAGGTCATGTCATTGGGCCAGACTAGGGTCGCTCGACGTTTGGGTTCAGGTCAACCACTGGTCGTGCGGGAATGGGCTTGGCATTTATGTTTCCCACTTAAATAGCTTCCTCTCTTGTACTACTAGGCGACAACGAATAACACTTCCTACTCTATACACAACGAAATTAGCAGTGAAAGAACGAAACTGGGCCCCCTAAAGGAAACACAAATTTTGGGCGGGCTTTACTAGCTGGTATTTAACAACCGTAAAAGGAAGGGAACGAATGCCTTTGCACACTCGCGAGGAGGGTGGGGCCTAGTTGGCCCCGATCAAGAGGCTTGGATCAAGCTTCTGGGACCAACCATCCATGGCGGTAGGTCTGCTATCAAATGTCCTCAATTGAGGCGTTCGCATAGACATGGAAAAGTAGGAAGAGCGGAAAGAAGAACAATAGGAAAGCAAATGAACTGTCTCCGCGGCCGTGTTGCTACTATTGGCATCCATGAGGATTTCTTTCTGAAGAAGGGAGGAGGTTTGGAAGATGGCCCCTCTTCCCCTCTCCAGAACAGTCACCTCCACTATCCTTATCAAAGGCTAGTTCCAACACCTGCCACAGATGAAAGTATGCACAAACAAACCACAGATATCTTCTTCCCCACAGTGGCGTATAAAGTCAGGTTTGCAGACACAGGCCAAAACTCCTCACGACCGATCACTCGGATGTGTTTAGCACCCTAAGGCCATTCTCCTGCCCTCCATGAAGGAAGCCGGTGAAACGCGTTCATCTCGCCGACTTAGAACACCCTTTCCATAGGCAAGCGGCTTGATGAAGGTTAAAGTCGGAAATATAGCGTCCGGTGTTCCACTCACTAGGCGGGCAGAACCGAGAAACATGTGGGTTCGATTTCAAATTCTAGGTAACACACGTTCTTGAGACAACTTGCCTTACAATCACTCCCGGGACACCGAAGATTTTATATCAAGCATTATCTGCGGGCCTTGGGCTTGTTTTGGACAGAGGGTCTGTGATGCCTCCTTTTACATCAGAAGTGTGTTATCATGAGAGCATTTTTCCACCATCCCAACACCTAGTATTTGAGTAATTGCTCATGAAAATATATCATGTGCCATGTCTCATGTTGGAAGTGATAGCGGTTTTATTTGGGGATGAATTGTATGTCAAGATAAGGCTCGTTGAGTGTAGGAGTAGTATGTGGGTGCTTAAGATTACCCCCGGTTACAGTCGTACCGTCATACCGGTGTTTGGCTACTGCCCTACAATTGACCCTGACCCACCACTGATAATACTGGAGCCTCGATATCACATGGAATTGTAACCGATCTTCACACACGAAATAACGATCGTTAGTTCTTACTTATATACCCCCAAAAAGGGCTGGATGAGTAATCGGTGCATGGAGAACTCCCCGTAGGGACATCAACTCGAACGCACCGTTTGTTTGGAAATAAAAATACTATTAATGATATTTCCTGTCAGCACAAATTCCCGTTGTACAAAAAGAAAGCATATGTACCGTGTGGATAACAATACGAGATTTTAGGAAACCAGAGAACCAAAAAAAAGGCTAAACCCTGGAAACACCTGTGGCCTTGGCCTTCTAAACCCTGTGAAGCACTGGGGAAGGGGATTAATAGGTAAGTATGAATACGGTGGAAAATATCAAAGAACAGATCCTTCTGCGAAAGAATTGAGAAAACGAACCACCCTTATCTAACCACGAATCCTCCAGAAAACCCCAACCAAACTGCCCAGGCCGCTCCGGAAAGCTCCCCCACAGCTAGCGAAACAGAGGGATAGAAGACCACATCAATAGTAATAACAGTAGCATAAATCGGACACCCTCACCCCAACTCCCACTCCTATCCAAAAAACTGTTTAAACACCTCGATACTATTGCCATCTTCCCTCATCCAGCTTCCGCCCCCCTTCCCAAAAGCGAAAACAACGTTCTTAAACCATCCCTTAAATTCTTCATCTTCGAAAAGCAGGTCTTTCCAAAGGAGACAGACATCTCGGACAGGATTCTTGTACAAGCCGCCGCCACTTCCTTCAGGCCCGCAAGAGCCAAACCCTCCCAAAACCAAATTCGTGTGCCCATTTAAGGCAGCGATCCTCAGCACACTCTTCATCTTTTCGCGTTGCAATTGCCTCTCCTCGTGGAATGAATAATGCAGCCCCGATTCGTCAACTTTCGGCCTCCGGACCGCTGGGGCTGAAACCATCGCCAATGTCGTCCACTCCTCGTCCCGCCACAGCTCGTAGTCTTTGTCAAAACCCTCTCTGAAAACAACTACATTGGGGGAATATATCCCGCTAGTATTCTGCAGTGGGTAATAGGTTTGCAGCCCCGATCGGGGGTCCGTCGTCGTTAAGGCCTGTATAAGATTCGAGCGCCTCACGAATCCCTCCTCTTGAGACAAAACGCCCCCTTCCCATTCCCCTCCCGGCTTTTTCTCATTCGCTGTATTGAGTACTAGAATTCTATTGGACATCCCACCCTCAGCGATACTCCGGAAGTGGACCGGCGGAGCCCGCTGACTAGAAAGAACTCTATTCGAGTAAGTGTGCGTGTATGATGCTGGGGGTGGGAACGGGAACGGATTCGCGGGAGTTTGGGAATTGTTAGGCTGGAATGAATAGTTTTGCCAATCCTTGGCGACGTCAAGGGGGTCTCCCTCTATGACTGCAGAGCGGAGCCGTTGGTGATATTCTGCCGGGAGTGGGGGCAGACTGGTAGTGCATGGCCAGAAATACGAAGTAGGGTCAGTGTCAGATCTCCTAGGTATATCTGGTAGAAGAGCGCGAGTCTCGGAAGACGCTGCCATTGCTCGCTGCCGTGGTGTTGGCATCTTTTAAGGAAAGTTGGCTCCGATGTTTATACCAGTAGCTTGAGAGCGAAAGAGGCACACCCTCAGGGGGGGGGAGGGGCTGAAAGAAACGCTTAGGACAAACACAGGTATATCCTAAGTTTTAAAATAATGGAAATGCTAGATGGGACATCGAGTCGAATGGGAATTGTAGGAATGAGATGAAAGCCCTCATCCCCTATTTAAGTTAACTCTGATATTTAAGTATCCCACCAAAAAGATGATCCTACAATAAATACACTGCAGCAAGCGAAAAAAATTATCAAGTGCGGTAAATCATTTCTACACTTGGTCGTTAGTACGGTATCCCGCTGAACCCTAGTCCCAAAAGTTTGCCCCTGAGTGCCTCCCCCCTTAGAGTAAAAATTAAAATGCCGAATGCTAAGTAGTGCTTAGATATGTGAGAATTTATCCCTTGGAGCTCGGTGAGGCTCTGAGAATCATAAAAACAACTTATCACTACTATTGGGGAGCTCTAGCAATTTTCCGCCTTTCTTCAGATTAACTAATTACTCGGAGGCTTCCAGTAACCATTCCTCCCTCTCCACTTATTGCCACAGCGATGTACGTCAGGAATATGTGACATGGTATCTACTTAGGGATCGAGCCAACTGCCCCTCAAGATCTAGATTGATACCTGAGGGACGAAGATAAGCGAGACTTGGTCTCAGATTAGATCAATTTGAGGCCTATTACTTTTTCCTTTTGGAAATCAGAAGTGCTCCTCGATCCCAGACCTGAATCAAGGCCGGAGGAGAATCCAATCATCGCAGTATGCTATGAAGGGGTTGCTTTTCTCCCTTTCTCTGTTGCCCCCTATCCCCCCCTTCTTTCTTTCCCTTCATTCTTCCCTTTTTTACACCTTGTCTCCTCGGGTCATAATATCCGATTATTTTGACACTGGGGCGTTGTACCTTAGACGCATTTCTGATTTTTAAGCTCCAAGCAGTCGCCTCAACCTGCGAGGACGGATGCTGGGGATGGGATGGCATTCTCTTTAGCATATCCCGGCATCCTACCTGGTCTCAGCAAGCCAAGATATCACGTTCTCCAAAGCTCCTAACAATTTAGTCCAATACGTCTTCGATATCCTGCTGTCCTATGATATGCAAATATCAGCCCTCCGTCTGAGTCCCGCGGGTTGCTGGCTTCCCTTCGCTGACGGTACCGCTCAGTATTGTGAGGTATGGGGGTATGAGTCACCTCGTCCCGCCGATGGGGTTTCTCTAGCCGCAAAAAGAAAATATTTCCACTTCGAAACATACTGCATTGTCGCACGAGATCGTGTTCTCTATTCCTAGGGACCGCTGGCGCAACGTACCGGGGGTTGTGGGTACATCTTGGTTCCCGGATCAGCGAGGGTTGTTGAGTGAATTGCCACATGATTGATTAAATTCATCTACAATATAAAGTGAACCCCCCTTAGACCCCTCCGCACATACTGTATTGACCGAAGATAACAAACATCTGAAGACTATGGCGTTAACCCACAAGCTGCGATGCCCAGCAAACAAACTAGTGGAGCGCGGGTATTAGGTAGGGATTAATTAGGATCGATACTGAAATCTGAATCCCCAACTGGGAGCTCCTTTTTTCCCACTCAATCGGAGAGTGGAAGCCAAATTGTAGACTTTTATTGGAAAATATCAGGGGGCGCTCTATTCCGCATATGAGAGCCCTTTTCGGCAGCTGTAGCAGCCCGTCGGTGTCAAGCATTGGCCCTGTCCACATGCCGGAGCACATAGCACAGCCAGCATCTTAGATCCCACAAACAGGAGTGCACTCCAAACTGCCAGAACGGTAATGCTAGGTCAGATTGCTTGTGTACTCGAGTATAGCATATGAGGCACGATGCACTGATACTTGATAAAATCCCTAGATCTTAGATTACCGAATTCTAATTATCCAAACTCCACTGTCGGTGTTATTACTCCCCTCCTCTTTTTTTCTTTTTTCCCTCCCAGAGTAGAAATCTAGGGCCGCAAGCATAGCAACAAGATTCTAGCCGGAAGTGAGGTATGGCAGCGAATAAATATGATATGGGTACAGCACGACTGCGCATTGAATATCAGTGTCCTGCGTGCAGTCAACACTATTAAATTTTAGGGAATTAATGTTGGGGTTCCGGCTCCATTAGATACGGTAGGGTACACTTTTTCGATTAGTGTATCTAATGATCATCATAAGGAACCAACGAAAGATCAGAGACGCGGATACCCCTTCCCCTAAAGGAGATGCCCTGTGCTTTTCGCTCATGGTTTCACCACTCCTATCCCTAAAATCTCGCCTTGGAGTGATCCACAAGCGACCCGGAAGATACCTGAACTTTTGAGTCCGAATTTAGAGTGTGCGCGGAGATGCGCACAACCACTTTTCCACATATATTTTCGATCCTTGTGCTCAGGTACTTCATGCTGGGTACTTGTAGGGCTCCCGTGATCTCGTTGGTGAGGTTTGTGTCAGGGAAAGACATGAGGTTGGGGTATATCCCTATCGGAAGCCTAATTTCAAATCTTGGTCAAAGGTAGCTATGACACCACAGTAGGACGAAAGAAAATATCAAGGAGAGGGAAGGGAAGGAAAGCAGCTACTGTGAAAGTCCGGGAGATCCTTAGTGTTGGATATCTATTTATCATTCAAGTTTCCAACTCTGCTTTATTCGGAAACCAAGCAACGGGAAGCAGCATGTGCTCTTGCAAATTGGCGGATGTTATTGGCTACCTGTGAAGTACTTCGTACCGTGATACCAGCGCAGGTCTGACCCCTCCAGGATCGCCAGCACAGGGTGGTCACGGACGAAACTATGATGTGTCTAAAAATATGGAGTTCCGATACCTGCATAGCAGCGGGGCACTGGTGATATTGTAGGCTAGGCTTGGCACTGGTCTGTACTCGAGTAATCAATTACCGGTATCATATTAACCCTAGCAAAGCTTAACCTTGTAAGAGCCCTCCCCAGAAAGGTGTTCGCCAACTCCCACTATGGCGGTCTTTGGCGGGTTCTAACGTATGAAGGAGAGTCGTGTGGCAAGTCCGAAATCATGATACCCACCCAATGGGTACAAAAAAGGTTATTTATTCCTAGGGTTCATGTCGACAGGCATTTACACCTATCACTGGATCCGTATAACCCATTACGAGGCGATAATTGACATAGGTAGATTCCAGCGCGATGAGTGGGACGCAAGGTTCTCCCTTCCCTCCCCCTTGCTTACCTCCTACCTACCTCTGCTAGGCTAGCGAGGCGATCAGTACCGTACTCGAGTAGCAAGACTTAGACTACTCTGGTACATCCCGGCTGAGGACCAAGAAGGTTTGTTTCTATTACAAATCTCTTACCACCACTGACTGACCTCCTCTTCAACGGTGCCACTTTTCCTGGGCAAAGCTACTGTCTTGTTCCCATTTCCTCTCGTCCTTTATGGGTCACCGTCCATACACTCTCACTTATTATTCATCTGGCGCTCATTGACCCATAAAATGTTTCAAACTAGATTCAGCAACCATAATGAAATCGCGTCGGCCCCGCGTGCGCAGTTTTCGATCCATTTGAAGTGCCTCCCATGGCACGCTACTGACCCGCTGCTTGACTTGCCAGAAAAGCCCTAATGGATCGCCGGTCCCCAGACCTCTTCGGCCAAGTCTCGCGGTCACGTAGCAATACTCTTTGACCCAAAACTGTCTTGCGCCATACCTGACCCGTCGCCCGGGATCACCAGCTACGCCGGACAGACCTTGGGACCTCGGCAGTCAGGGGCAGCGAGGTACGACAATAGCCTTCTGTTGTTGTTCTCGGCATCGTTGCCCAACTTTGAACTCCTCCTCTTTTCCTGCGTGTTTACCAGCTTGAAGCCTAAGGTAGCGGTCAGGGGGTCTGAACCAGACGTCTCCGAAAGAAAGAAAAAATCAACGGGCTCGCCCATTTCCACACAGAATCAATCGTTCAACGGCACCTTCAGAGGAAGCTATAAAAAAAAGGAAGAGAGAGAGAGAGCACTGCTTGGAGAATCTAAGGAGAAAACCTTTCAAATACTAGTACCATGGAAAACAGGGGGTACTTGTACTGTACCTTTAGAATGCCGTTCTTGGCGAAAACATACCATCACAAGGTTTCATGTTATGAGGAACCACAAAATATTTGCCCCCCCTCTGCTTATTCACCAAGTGATGCAAAAGTAATGTAAAAGATCAGATAGAGAAAATAAAGAATTACTTGAGGACTGCTAGTATTTTTCTAAATTTTCTCCAGGATTTTTTAACATAAACTGAGTGATAGAGGGAGGCTGTTTTATTGTGGGCTGGTGGCAAGGTAGTTCTTTGAACAAGTTTTCACTTTTTGGATGGTATATTTCCCGGTCAATGGTACCCAGAAGGGTTTCTCGCCAAAAGCATGGTATTGAAAAGGTTCACTCGAAATTTGAAATTTAAGATAGTAAGCACAAAAAAGGGCGATCGAACAAATTCTACTCACAAACAGCAGCCTTGTGGTATTTTGGAACCGCGATAAGGTACCGCGCACCTTTTTTTTCCCTCTGTGACCCCAAGCCAAAAAAGAAAGAGGGGTGACCCCATAATAATTGGCAGTTGTGTTCGCAATGCTTGGCCCTAGACAGAAACTTTTCTTAGGTGGGGAGCGGCATATCCAAGAATTAATGAAGTCGGCCTGCCCTAGGGAAATATCAACACATATATATATAGTGGGAACATCTAGAGCCCGAGTACTCGGTGAAGGAAATATTATCCATCTTCAATCATCACTCCGATAAGAGTCATGGTGTTTTAGACGATAAAGTGGATCACCCTCTGCATATTGATAAGGGGAATAGGAATATCACAGGTTTTCATGCAGACATTGGGGCCCAATTTTTGGTGCGACAAGGGGAATATCTGAGACATGCTAATTACTGTTAATCCCCCCGGAAAAACTTTGAACAGGCATTTGCTAAGGCATTAACCTGTAAAATGACCACCCTTGGCAAATCAATATACACACGTGTACCATTACCAAGCCAGGAGGAACGCCTCCCTGTTCAAGCGACAGATGTCCTTATCCATATCCCGAGCCTTTCTTTTTTTTGTTCTTCTACCTTTGTTCAGGAAGTTCCCGGCATTGGTTGGGAATTACAAGCACGATACTGGGCAGACAAAGAGTCGCCGATCCACACGTCCTTCTTCAATGACTGCAGCAGGCGGAAACAGAATTGAGCCGCCACAGACACACAGTATCACGCGGAGCACTCTACCGGTATTCCCCCATGCAAGGCTATCTCTTTCGGGCCCTTCTCCGTGTTGAACAGAGTCGTAGCACCGAACCATGTATTACACCTACCGGTATCAAGACTCGCCGCTAACTAAGAAACTCTACAGGATAGACTTTATTTTATTTTATCCCAAGCCGCCAACCGGTGCAAGATTGCCATAATGCACACGCAGTAGATTTCGGCCCAAACAAAGCCCTCTGAACCCTCTCTCTCGCGGTAACAAAGTAGACTCCTGCGTTTTCACAGGGGCTCCAGCACCATACTGCCTGCGCACAAGGTTTTAGCAGAGAGAGAAGTATTGTGACAGTATCCCGACGGCACGGAAAGTAGCCTTGTCATACTACTAACTTCAGCCCATCAAGCTACTTAGGTGGTTTGCGGATACTAGGTTATTGAGGGAGAGTGATGAAGCTAAATAAAAATCGTATAAGATAGTTGAACATACTAGTTAGGGGGTTGAATCCATCTTATGGCCATGGTCTTCGGAACAAGGGCCGGTACTGTTGTGTCCGCAAAGTCCACTTATACCAGTATAGCGACAGGCTTCAGTCACAACATCACTATTGAATTGTTACCAATAAATCAAAAGATGAGTAAGGAAGGTGCCAATAACAACTTAGAGATAATTTATTAGTCTGAGTAAAAGTATATGAAACAATGTAGCAGAAATTTTCATGATCAGTATGATTCTAGGTGGAGGCTGATAATTAATAGATTGACAAAGTGTAAATTAAAATCTGATCGGAAGACACTTCAGCAGAATAAACAACTATAAAGACACTCTTGAACATAACAAGAATACAGTCTACTATAAAACCAAGTAGTACTAAGATTCTGATTACTATCAAGATAATTCCACAAATATATACTCATTATACTAATAATATTATGGAGAAAAATAGTACAAGTATGATATCATAACTGAAATATTTTAAATATCTAATAAAAATTCATAGATATTATACTCCTAAAATGGGACCAACATTACCCTAACTTATATGAGATTATCCCACAAAAGGAAAATCCTTAAGAACAGGTACTCCCTCTGTCAAGCTATTCTTACTAGTTTCAAAATATTTTTGGTTAAACTTTAGTGTTAGCCTCCCAGCACACTTATGTATTCAAATATCCTATCTGAAATCTCAAGACACCCACTCCACAAAGCAAGTTTATGCAGAATCCCGGGTTTAATCGTTACTAAAAAAAAACAACCAGCTTTTTAACTTTGAACTACTTTAGTGTTTCTGGGTGCCTCAGCCTCACATCAAGCAGCAACGTAAACTAAGTTCTTTCAACTTCCCTTACTCTTAACTCCACCATTCCAAGTACAGACGTAGGGGAACATGTGGCATGTGCGGCTCGCACAATTCTTATGCAGCTCTCAACTACTTGTAAGTGATCGCCATAGTCTTGGCTAACCCAAAGCACGGGTGCATACTGTGCCAGGAGACTAAAATCCACCCTCCAGACTGAAAATACCCGAGCTCGCCAATAGCCAAGTTTTTTGAAAGAATTGACTAGCACATCCTAGGTGGTTGAATGGCGGTGCTCTAATGCTCTATTGAGTATTTGTCGAGAACGCCAAGTACGCATTTCAGGGCACAGGAAATCACATACCAACCGATGCCCAGGGGCCAATGCCTGTATCTACCATCAAGCAAACAGTGGGCCAAAGGTGGATCTGTTTTAGACATCCGACACCCCCAGAATCGATCAACATTTGCTGTCTCACAAGCCCCTCACAAGCGATAAGCCCTGCGAGTCAGTGATTCAGCCAACAACTGCACCGATCAGGTTAGCTAATTACTGCTGATCTCTGGTTCACACTGCAGTTCAGTTTCCGACGGCGCTTCATTTACGGCTGAGTGCCAGTGCTTGAGGGCTCGTGCTGCCTTCCAGTAGCTAGCAGAAATGGCATACGGAGAAGCTGTACAGTGGAGGGGTACACCAGCAGGGGAACCCGGCGGAGGGTGGCCGCGGCGAGAAATGAGAAATCTGTGAGCGGACCCAACCTGAGCCTCAGAGATCCACTGCTGAGAAAGATGCGAAGATAATCCAGGGATAAAGGGAGGAGGGCCTAAGACTCAACCAACCCAAAATATTCACAGCGACGTTCAAGTATTCCGGGTAGATAGAGCAGCTGCCATACTCATCCCCAGTAAATTACAGTTTGGATTTTCCCTCTATCATTTCTTACGCCTTGGCACTTACTACAAGGAGAACCACTACTAGTATCTTACCACCCACAAGTAGGTTGTTGAGTATTCACCATCTCTAACGCAAACCCCAAGCGAAAGCCCTTGATACTTGCCCACCTCAAATGTATCCGGAATCCCTCACGCTCCACAGATTTAAACCCTGCGAAGACCCCCCTATCCGGTCTCAAGTATTTCCTTTTTCATGATTTATCACCTTTTCTCTAGTTCTGGGGACATTGCGAGCACTTTTATCACACCGGTGGATCCCTCAAATTCCATGACCCCCAACTTGCCCCCTCCTCATAGTTCTACTATACCATGACATCCGCCCATCCAACTTTCAGTGAACTATATGACCTACCAAGCGCCAGAGACCTTTTTTCCCAGCATTTCCGCAAGCAGTCGGGAAGGCCACCGCCTGTAAATAGCTACTTTCACAAACAATCACAATACATCACTCGATCCCTCTCTCCCTCCCGAACCCCAAAACCAATGCATAACATTCCCGTAGCACAGAAGCCCCCAACCCATAAAATAAACAAAAAGTAGACCTTACATCGAAAAGTTTATCAGAGGTTGACGATTCTGGGTTCTATCTTTATTCGTGCACCTCCGATGGCAGCTTAGCGCCCATTTACATAGACGACAATCTAACAGCTGGAGACGGCACCCACCGTCAAGGAGGGCTCCACGGTTGGAGGGGTGCGCCGGCAAATAGATGGTCTGGTGTTTACCTAGCGTACTGTCCAGCCCCCCGGTGGAATCTGGAAACTCACCCCCGAGGCAAGGTCACGCTTTGACCCTCTAGCAACAAGAATTTAGAACGGTAGAAAATTGGGCAAACACCTTTTGCGCCGTCGGTTGGAACATGATGCCGGTTGAGACGCCACCGTCCGGTTCAATCACCAAAATTTCAGATCCAGACGGTTAGGGAAACGAGCTCTTGATCTTGAGATGGTGATTTGGTAGGGTAAGGTTCAGCTTTGGCGGTAGGGCGTCTCGCATGGCAGTCCAGACTCGATCGATCGCACCCTTGTTTGGATCTCGATAGGGTGGATGCCCCCCGGCGGCAAGAGCCGGGGCGGACGATGGAAGGTTATCTTGATATTACAGTGTGACCGGTGGCATTGTAGTGTCCTTGTAAGGTGTCGCAGAGCCTCACGATGGATCACTCGCGTTTTCACCCATGCTTTTCACTAGATTCATTAGTTTCTTGGGGAGATAGAGGAGGGGGGGGTACAGTATGTCTTGCTTGGGGGTCACGGGTTGCAAGTCCAGTATCGTGCCGGATCCGCGCCGCACCGCTAGAGGGGGACAAGGAGGCTCCGAGGGGGTTAAGCGACGCTGGTGTGGTATGAATAGTAAACACCTTACTCTGATACGGGATCGTCGGTGGGTTAAATCACACCCAGACATGTCTAATATGGCTGGGAGAAGCGGCGCACTGTCCACCCCAGCACAGCAGTCGATCCCACCTCATGGTTGCTCTTAAAGTTCAGCTAGCCATGTAGCCAACGCTTCAACATTGTGTGCGCGTCATCAAGGAAACTACACTTTCAGCACACCCGTAAACTGCACGCTCCAGTGACGATCCATGACTCAGCCCTCACCACCCATCCAACGAACCGCATACTCAACTGCGATAACCGCATACCCAACAAACATATCAGCACTTTACCCTACCCTCTGCTATCTCAATCCCTTGATAGCCCCCCTCAACAAACCAAATACTGAAACAATCACCTATCTCCCCCCCTCCCCTTAACTCAAACCAATTAAACAACAACAATACCACCACACAGCAACCCGAAATCTCACACAAGCCCCACCGTATCTACTAACTAAATTCGCTATTCCCCTCCTAGGGTGTCAATTCCGACTCCAGCTAGACAATAGAACTCGACCTCAGCGCCATCTCTCATAGACCATTATTTTCTTTTTTAAACAGCTCTCACCGTTCTACCCCAATCCATCATCTAAGTCAAAGCCTCTCCACAATACGATATATGACTCGGCCGGCGCTAATACAGCCCCAGTATGGATTGGCGGATTCGATTAGTAGATACGGTATGACACTTACATGCAAGTGGACAGATCGCCAGAGAACGCCCGAGGGGATTTAGAACGTAGGGAGAGAGAGGGCGAGACACAAGCTAACTCTCCGATGAGACGAGATTTGCCGGAAGGGAAGCCCCGTGCATATTATGTAGCGCAAGTCCAGAGCATCCCCCACCCCACTCCTCCCTCCCCCCCCCCCTCCACTCACTCGGTATTGGGGGATAAATCACATATGCGGTCACGGAGTAGTCATCGCAAGCGGCATCAGAGGAAATCACTCGGGAATTATCTCCACGTCTCGAGTGTGTCTCGCGGTAAGTGTTGGACTACGCGGTCCCCCGTTTGATGACTTGTGGATTATCAAAAAACAATATCAATAAACCAATCAGTGTGGAAAAGAAAAAGGGCCCGCCATTTTTCGGAGATCTAAGCTTTTTTCAAAGTTGCATTTTGTGGAGAAGAGGGATATCACAGGCGGAGGGTACGGGACCTGCACCTGTACCTGCATTATAGTTATCGGGGTTTGCTGTCAGCTCTACAACCACCCATCCGTCCTATCCCATCTCACTCTCATTCCCGGGACGTTTTAAGTTATCTCTCTTAGTTATAGGAGTAAACGAGTGAAAAATTGGAGATGCACATGAGCTAGAGCTTAAGCGAATCGATGGATGGATGGCGGGTTTGAAAACCGTTTCCAACACAAGGATGGTGACGGCCGCAGAATAGACTTGAGCAAGTTGTTAGCACAAAAAAATCCTGTCCTTTCGTTTCCCTTTCAACCATGCTTCCGATTCCCCCCTGAACGAGCGGAATTTATTACTATGGCAGTTGGGGGAGTATATTCCGCTAGCACCAGAGCCTCCCACGTCTCTACGAGTTAAAAAGCGGCCGCTGTTTCTCCCAAAACCAAACTGAAGCGCAAGGCCAATAATCGAATCCTATCAGATTCCCCCACGTGTACAAGCCAGCCAATAAGAGCGATTGCCCCCTGAACGGGTATCGCCTCATCTCTATGGAAGCGAAACTGAATTCTCCTGGGGCGCAATAGAGTATGCGGACCCCCTCCCCCCCCCAGGTAGATCGGCAGGTACGAACAGCACGTTCATTCCAGAGCCGTCATTGTTGACCCCCATCGCCATTTACGAAATTTGTATCGTCGAGTGATTATCTGTGATGCCGCGGCTTTTGAAGGGATAGCGCATACGTTTCAAGAAGGATGGAGTCATTTCTGTTGTATTCAGTTCTCGCCGCGGAAGAGAGAGAAAGAAGCCCTGCTTGAAACCGGCACAATGTGAAGGCTATTTCATTCAAGTTTTTCTTTCAAGCTAGCTAGGATGTGAGTTTTATTTTCGAGAGGTGTCGTCGGATATCGGTTATATATGCGGGATTGTTCCTTTCTTTTCTTTCTTCCGTTTCCCAAGTTAGCGATAACACCGCCCACACAGTGTCAAGAAAGGAAAGAGAAAAAATAATACCTACTCCTCATACAACTCCTCACGATAATCCTTCTTCTCTCTTTAGCACATAGAAAATGCAATCCACACACTTCTTTCTCTTCTTGGTGTCCTTCACGGCGGTCCTCATAAATGGGCACATGTCAATGACCGACCCGGTACCCCTCCAGGACCCCAAGAATCCGAACACCAAGACTGCCGACTATGACTATACCTCTCCCCTCTCAAAAGACGGCGGCAACTTCCCTTGCAAAGGCCATGTCAAAGCAGCGGGTACCCCGGAAGGAGCCTCCGTCGCCACCTGGGCCGCAGGCTCCAAGCAGTCATTTACCATCGGTGGTGGGGCATCCCACGGCGGCGGGAGTTGCCAAGCGTCGTTATCCCAGGATGGTGGCGCTACCTGGAAGGTCATATCTTCATATGTCGGCGGGTGCCCGGCGTCCGGGACACCTTACTCCTTCACTGTTCCCGCCGAAGCAAAGCCCGGACCATGCTTGTTCAGTTGGACTTGGTTCAATCAGATAGGAAACCGCGAGATGTACATGAACTGCGCAGCGGTCACCATCACTGGCGGTGGATCTGGGCTTGACAGTTACCCAGACATGTTTACTGCGAACATTGGCAATGGATGTTCTACCACTGAGGGGACCGATGTTTTGTTCCCAAATCCGGGGAGGGAACTTGTCAATAATTCTAAGAAGACTGGCCCTCCAACCGGGAGCTGCGCGGGAGGTGGCGGTTCGACTGGCTCTTCCGGCGGTGATACTAGTAATTCTGGTTCTGGTTCTGGTTCTGGTTCTGGTTCTGGTTCTGGCTCCGGTTCTGGTTCTGGTTCTGGTTCTGGTTCTGGTTCTGGTTCTGGTTCCGGCTCTGGTTCTAGTTCTAATGTCGGTGGTGGAGCTGGAGCTGGAAGCGGTTCGTCAGCAACCTCTTCTGCCGCTCCGTCAAAGACCTCGAAAGCCTCCGGTTCTTCTAACACAGGTTCTTCGGGCTCTGGCTCAGGCTCCGGCTCAGGCTCTGGCTCCAGCTCAGGCTCGGAGTCTTCGGGCTCTGGCTCTTCTGGCTCAGGATCTTCGGGGTCCGGCTCAGGCTCGGGATCCGGTTCAGGTTCAGGATCCGATTCAGGCTCCGGCTCGGGCGCAGGATCTTCTATCGTCTCCTCATACACTCCATCAGCACCCCCTACCTCAGCCAAAAAACAACCTTCCACAATTCCCACCGCAAAGTCTTCACCCGCAGCTCTCAAGCCAACAACCACCACATCTTCTCAAGCCCCAATTGCGACTGCCCCTGTCGCTGACGACGTCAGCGTCACCACGACCGGAGCCGTCTCCAAGATCCCTAATCTCACCACTACTGCCGCTCCCAGCTTCACTTCCGTTTCAAAGGGGAAGTGTAAGTGTGAATGCAACGGGCGGGTATTTAGCATTGGGGAGTTTTAAGTATTTCTTAATTTGTGGGCCTTCTTTCCGAGTTTTGGGGTCACATGAGTATTTGATGGTTGGAAAGGAAAAAAAACTTCCTTTTGTATTTCTCTTATTTGTCATTCTTTTCCTTTAGAATATTAATAGTGGTGGGGGGGGGGGCGAGTATGCATATACAAGTACGATAACAGTAGGGGGGTGATTTCTTATTTTTAACATTTGGTATCAGCTAACTTACATCATTCCTGTATTTTTTGTCTGGGTGGAATTTTGGTTAAGCTTGCGATTGACTTACATGCTGTTTTATAGCACGCTTACAATTGAGCTCAGTGAGGTCAAAACTAAACCTTTTCCGTGTAATTTTCTTTTGGTAGGCGAGTTGCTGGGGTATGAGTGATAAACTATGGACATGCTAAAAAGAATCTCCCCTCTTGAAGTCAACAAGGGCTTGCCATGCACAGATCACTAACGACTCTCCTACCCCACCCCAGCATATCCGAAGTTCCGAAGTTCCCGAGCACCACTTATCAAACAAGCCTTGGCGGGGGTCGTTCAAGCTTTATTCCCAATGAGAATGCATGAGAGGAATACATCAAGGACTATCCCTAGCGTCCAAAGTCTTACCCCTCCTTCAGATTAAAAACTCTGCTCTCTTCTGCATAGCCCACTATTCATCGAAACTTGAGTTAATTCAATCGCGGCAAAAACCGTTCCGATCTAGCCGGTCCTGGAAAAATTGCCGGACCTCCTCCGGGCTTGAATATTAATATCTCATCCTATCACTTCGATATATCACTTGTGCTCGTTTCAATTGCTTTCAAGGGCAAGAAAAGTAGCCCTTACCCTAGTCAGCCCATCATACTTACCCCTCAACCCTCCGGCCTTCCCCCAGCCCGATCAGTTCCGCAAGGTGCTGTCTGCTAACCACCACATTCAACGAGTGATCCACTATGAACACCCCCATCGGTAGACTGCCAGCAGCCCGCTTCCAAAACGGCCCAGAAGCCCCCTGAGTTACATGAAATGAGCGCGCCTAGACCCAAACAGTTAAGCGAACGTCTCATGCCATTGTAGCGGACAATTCCGCCTTCCGATAGCTCATCCGATACTGCATCTATATGGTTATTCGGTAGCAGCACAATTGACCCACCGCGAACTCATAACCCATCAAGCCGTTCACCGACCACAACCACAGGATGTTCAACAAAAAAAAAAAGCCCCAGAAGAGTTCTCCCCAATTGCCACCCACTAATATATGGCGGCTGCTGGCCCGGGTATGCGCCACGTAAAATTTCGTCAAGCCATGGTATCAGACCCCTTGATGTCTTAGAATCCTGAAGGGGCCCAATGGGGATTTCGAGAGTAGCAGGTGCCATTACCCTCACCAGTACTCTAGAATAACCCAAAACCAATCATCATAGCGTAACCGCGATACGCCCTAGGG